>Ga0268264_10000347_pt1 | contig 70884 bp, 80 predicted proteins | sample KBSSwiS32_FD_190357 | JGI IMG/M metagenome (GOLD analysis project Ga0268264, IMG submission 190357) | Switchgrass rhizosphere microbial communities from Kellogg Biological Station, Michigan, USA - KBS Switchgrass S3-2 (SPAdes) (version 2) | ecosystem: Host-associated > Plants > Roots >... | reverse complement strand
CGGCGCTTTGCGAAGAGAGAGAGCTTTGCCATCTTACTTCTTCTTCCCTTCCTTGCGGAAGATAAACTCGCCGCGATATTTGATGCCCTTGCCCTTATAGGGTTCGGGCTTCCGCCAGCGGCGGATCTCGGCGGCGACCTGGCCGACCTGCTGCTTGTCCATGCCGGTGATGTGCACCGTCGTCTGATCGGGCGTGGCGATCGTGATGCCGTCCGGCACCGCGAAGTCGACATCATGGCTGTAGCCGAGCTGCAGCTTGAGGTTCTTGCCCTGCGAATTGGCGCGATAGCCGACGCCGGTGATCTCGAGCGTCTTGGTGAAGCCCGTGGTCACGCCGATGACGAGATTGTCGACCAGGGTGCGGTGCATGCCCCAGAAGGCGCGTGCGCGCTTGGTGTCGTTCGCCGGCTTGACGACGATCTGCCCGTCTTCGATGCCATAGCTGATGTCGTCCATCATCGGCATCGACAAGGTCCCCTTGGGACCCTTGACCGACAGCTCGCTGCCTTCGATCGATGCGGTCACGCCTGCGGGGACGGGAACCGGCTTTTTACCGATGCGGCTCATCAGAAGACCTCCGCGAGAACCTCGCCGCCAACGTTCTGGTCGCGCGCTTCCGCGTCGGACAGAACGCCCTTGGGCGTCGAGACGATGGTGATGCCGAGGCCGTTGCGGATACGCGGAAGCTCCTTGGAGCCCGAATAGACGCGGCGGCCGGGTTTCGAGACGCGCGCGACATGCTTGATCGCAGGCTGGCCCTCGAAATATTTCAGTTCGATGCGCAGGCCGTCGTGACCGCCGACCTCTTCCTCGGAGTAACCGCGGATATAGCCTTCGCGCTTGAGCACGTCGAGAACGCGCGCGCGCAGCTTGGACGCGGGGGAAACCACACTGTCCTTGCGGGCCCGCTGGCCGTTGCGGATGCGGGTGAGCAGGTCACCCAGGGGATCTGTCAGAGACATCTATCGATTCCTCACCAGCTCGACTTCGTGACGCCCGGGATCAGGCCCTTGTTGGCCAGTTCCCGCAGCTGCACGCGGCAGAGGCGGAATTTACGGTAGTAAGCGCGGGGACGGCCCGTCACTTCGCAACGGTTGCGGATGCGCGTCGGGTTGCCGTTGCGCGGAATCTCCGCAAGCTTCAGCCGCGCGATCAGGCGCTCCGACTCGTCGTTGGACTCGTCGTCCGCGATCGCCTTCAGCCGGGCGTAACGCCCCGCATATTGCTTCACGAGCTTCTTGCGCTTTTCGTTCTTATTGATCGAACTCAGTTTCGCCATGACTTAAGTTCTCTTCCTTCTAATTCTCCCTCTCCCCTTGGGGGAGAGGGCCGGGCTGAGGGTGCGTCCATCCCGGACTGACCCTCACCCCTCGCTTCGCTCGACCCTCTCCCCCGAGGGGAGAGGGTTAAAGATCACGCCGCCTTCTTCTCGTCGGCCTGGTCCTGCGGGAACGGGAAACCGAACAGACGGAGCAGCTCGCGCGCTTCCTCGTCGGTCTTCGCCGTGGTGGTGACGATCACGTCCATGCCCCGGACCTTGTCGATCTGGTCATAGTTGATCTCGGTGAACACGATCTGCTCCTTGAGGCCCATGGCATAATTGCCACGGCCATCGAAGCTCTTCGGGTTCAGGCCGCGAAAGTCGCGAACGCGGGGAAGCGCGATCGTGATCAGGCGATCGAGGAACTCGAACATCCGCTCCTTGCGGAGCGTGACCTTCACACCAATCGGCATGCCCTCGCGCAGCTTGAACTGCGCGATCGACTTCTTCGCCTTGGTGACGACAGGCTTCTGACCCGCGATCCGCTCCATTTCCTGAGCGGCGGTCTCGACCTTCTTCTTGTCCTGCGTCGCTTCGCCGACACCCATGTTGAGCACGATCTTGTCGAGCCTGGGCACCTGCATCGCGTTCTTGTAGCCGAACTTCTCGGTCATCGCCTTGGCGATGGTCTCGTCGTACAGCTTGCGCATGCGCGGAATATAAACGTCAGCCACTGATGACCTCCCCGGACTTCACGGCCACGCGGACCTTCTTGCCGTCCCTGGTTTCGAAACGGACGCGCGTCGGCTTGCCCGGATTCCTGGGATCCTCGACCGCGACCTTGCTGATCGCCATCGGCGCCGGCCGGCGATCGATGCCGCCCTGCGGATTTTCCTGGCTCGGCTTGCGGTGACGCGCGGCGACGTTGATCCCGTCGACCAGCACCTTGCCGAGCTTCGGCATCACCTGCAGGACATTGCCCTTGCGGCCCTTGTCCTTGCCGGACAGGATGACGACGCTGTCGCCCTTCTTGATCTTGGCGGCGGACATTACAGGACCTCCGGCGCGAGCGAGATGATCTTCATATAGTTCTTGGCGCGCAGTTCGCGGACGACCGGCCCGAAGATACGAGTGCCGATCGGCTCCTCGTTCTTGTTGACCAGCACCGCGGCATTGCTGTCGAAGCGGATCGTCGAGCCGTCCGGACGATGGATGTCCTTCGCCGTCCGCACGATGACCGCGCGATGCACGTCACCCTTCTTCACCTTGCCGCGCGGTGCCGCTTCCTTGACGCTGACGACGATCACGTCGCCCACGCCGGCGAAGCGACGCTTCGATCCGCCCAGCACCTTGATGCACTGCACCCGCTTCGCGCCGCTATTGTCGGCGACCTCGAGATTGGACTGCATCTGGATCATCGATCCGGTTCCTTCTCACCTGGCCTGCCGGGACATGTCCCGGGGGTTCCGCTACTACCTAATCTGGCTCCCCGCCTGGGCGGGAACAGACTTACGCCTCGACCACGACCGGCGACTGGTGCGTATCCACGCGACCGACCACCTTCCAGGTCTTGAGCTTCGAAATCGGCGCCGTCTCCTCGATGCGAACGGTCTCACCCTCGTGATAATCGTTCGCCTCGTCATGGGCGTGATACTTCTTCGAACGGCGGATGATCTTGCCGTAGAGCGGGTGCTTGACCTTACGCTCCACCTTCACAACCACCGTCTTGTCGGTCTTGTCCGACACGACCAATCCGGTCAGCACGCGCTTCGGCATGTCTCGTTCCTTACTTTGCCGGCGCCGAGCGCGAACGCTCGGTCTGCAGCGTCTTGATCCGGGCGATGTCGCGGCGCACGACGCGCACGCGGGCCGGCTTTTCCAGCTGGTTGGTCGCCGCCTGGAAACGGAGGTTGAACGCCTCGCGCTTCAGTTCCGCGAGCTGGACTCCCAGCTCGTCGTCGGACTTGACCTTGAGATCGGCAGCCTTGGCCATCATTCGCCTCCCAGGTGGGTGAAGTCGCCCAGGCGGGCGACGACCTTGGTCTTGATCGGCAGCTTCATCGCCGCGCGCGAGAACGCCTCGGCCGCCAGTGGGCCGGCAACGCCGTCGAGCTCGAACAGGATGCGGCCGGGCTTGACCCGGGCAACCCAGAACTCCGGCGCGCCCTTGCCCGAGCCCATGCGGACTTCGGCGGGCTTCGACGAGACCGGCACATCCGGGAAGATGCGGATCCACAAACGCCCCTGGCGCTTGATGTGACGCGTGATCGCGCGGCGAGCCGCCTCGATCTGGCGCGCGGTGATCCGCTCCGGCTCCATCGCCTTCAGCCCGTAGGAGCCGAAGTTGAGCTGGGTGCCGCCGGGGGCATCGCCATGGATGCGGCCCTTGTGGGCCTTGCGGAATTTGGTGCGCTTCGGTTGCAACATTGTTCTTTATCCTATCAGCGCGCCGGCCGGACGCCGGAGGTTTGAGCCTCCATCATCAGCCGGTCCTGCGCCATCGGGTCATGGCCCAGGATCTCGCCCTTGAAGATCCACACCTTGACGCCGCACACGCCATAAGCGGTGTGCGCGGTGGCTTCGGCATAGTCGACGTTCGCGCGCAGCGTGTGCAGCGGCACCCGGCCCTCGCGATACCATTCGGTCCGCGCGATCTCGGCGCCGCCGAGACGGCCGCCGCAGGTGATCCGGATGCCTTCGGCCCCGAGCCGCAGCGCCGACTGGACCGCACGCTTCATCGCGCGACGGAAGGCGACGCGACGCTCGAGCTGGTCGGCGACCGACTGCGCCACGAGCTTCGAATCGATCTCCGGCTTGCGGATCTCGACGATGTTCAGGCTGACGTCCGACGTCGTCATCGCGCTCAGCTTCTTGCGAAGCTTCTCGATGTCGGCGCCCTTCTTGCCGATGATCACGCCGGGGCGTGCGGCGAAGACGGAGATGCGGCACAGCTTCGCCGGACGCTCGATCACCACCTTGGAGATCGCCGCCTGCGGCAATTCCTTGAAGATGAAGCTGCGGATCTTCAGATCCTCGAGCAGCAGACGGCCATAATCGGCGCCTTCGGCGTACCAGCGGCTGTCCCAGGTGCGGTTGATCTGGAGACGAAGCCCGATCGGATTGCTCTTGTGACCCATTATGCTTCTTCCTGCTCGCGCACGACGACGCGGATGCGGCTGAACGGCTTGACGATGCGGCTCGAACGGCCGCGGGCGCGGGTCGCGAAGCGCTTCATCGACAGGCTCTTGCCGACGCTCGCCTCGGTCACGACCAACGCGTCGACGTCGAGATTATGGTTGTTCTCCGCATTGGCGATCGCCGAAGCGAGCACCTTGCGGACATCGACCGCCATCGCCTTGGTGGAGAAAGCGAGGATGTTCATCGCGTCGCCGGCCTTGCGGTTGCGGATCAAGGCCGCGACCAGGTTCAGCTTCTGCGCCGAACCGCGGACGGTGGTGCCCACCGCCAGCGCTTCGTTGTCGCCGACGCGACGGGGGGATTTGGGCTTCGACATCTTTACCTCTTGCCCTTCTTGTCCGCGGCGTGGCCGGGGAAGTAGCGCGTCGGTGCGAACTCGCCGAGCTTGTGGCCGACCATGTCCTCGTTGACCGAGACCGGCACGAACTTGCGGCCGTTATAGACGCTGAACGTCAGGCCGACGAACTGCGGCAGGATCGTCGAGCGGCGCGACCAGGTCTTGATCGGCGCACGCGTGTTCGCGTCCTGCGCGGTTTCCGCCTTCTTCAGCAGATGCAGGTCGACGAACGGACCTTTCCAGATGGAACGGGCCATGGTTTACCTCTTCTTCTTCGCGTGACGGGACCGGATGATCATCTTGTCCGTCGACTTGTTGTTGCGCGTACGCGCACCCTTGGTCGGCTTGCCCCACGGCGTGACCGGATGACGGCCGCCCGAGGTCCGGCCTTCACCACCACCATGCGGGTGATCGACCGGGTTCTTCGCAACGCCGCGCGTCAGCGGGCGATGGCCCAGCCAGCGATTGCGGCCGGCCTTGGCGAGGTTCTGGTTGGCGTTGTCGGGGTTCGACACCGCGCCCACCGTCGCCATGCAATTGCCGTGGATGTAACGCTGCTCGCCCGAGTTCAGGCGAACGATCACCATGCCGCGATCGCGACCGACGACCTGCACGTAGGTGCCGGCCGAGCGGGCGATCTGGCCGCCCTTGCCCGGCTTCATCTCCACATTGTGGACGATCGTGCCGACCGGCATCTGGCCCAGTTCCATGGCGTTGCCCGGCTTCACGTCGGTCTTCTTGCCGGCGATCACCTTGTCGCCCGGCGCCAGCCGCTGCGGCGCCAGGATATAGGTCTGCGTGCCGTCCGGATAGTTGACCAGCGCGATGAACGCCGTCCGGTTGGGATCATATTCCAGCCGCTCGACGGTCGCCTCGACGTCCCACGTGCGGCGCTTGAAATCGACGATGCGATAACGCTGCTTGTGACCGCCGGCGATGCCGCGCGAGGTGACATGGCCCTTGTTGTTCCGGCCGCCGGTCTTGCGCTTGCCTTCGGTCAGCGCCTTGACCGGCTTGCCCTTGTGGAGCGCCGACTTGTCGACGAGGATCAGGCCGCGGCGGGCCGGACTCGTCGGGTTATAATGCTTGAGTGCCATCTATCCGCCCTCAAATACCGGTGGTGACGTCGATCGACTGGCCCTCGGCCAGCGTCACGATCGCCTTCTTCATGTCCGAGCGGCGGTAGGGCGTGCCCTTCCACTTCTTGGTCTTGCCCTTCTGGACGATGGTGTTCACGCCGGTGACGGTGACGTTGAACAAAGCTTCCACGGCCGCCTTGATCTGCGGCTTGGTGGCATCGTTCGCGACCTTGAAGACCACGGCATTATGCTCGGAGAGAAGCGTCGACTTCTCGGTGATGTGCGGCGCGACGACGACGTCGTAATGACGAAGGTCGACCGCGTCCTTGGCCTGCTTCTTAGCCATTGAACCGCGCCTCCAGCTTTTCGACCGCCGCGCGGGTCAGCACCAGCGTGTCATGCTTCAATATGTCGTACACGTTGGCGCCCATCGCGGGCATCACGTTGATCGCGCTGATGTTGGCGGAAGCGCGCGCGAAGCTCGTCTCCACCGTATCGCCGTCGATCACCAGCGCGGTCTTGCCGAAGCCCAGCTTCGTGAGGTCGGCCGCCAGCGCCTTGGTCTTGCCGTCCTTGACGGTCAGCGACTCCATGACGATCAGCTGGCCGGCCTTGGCCTTCGACGACAGCGCCATCCGCAGACCCAGCGCGCGGATCTTCTTGTTCAGCGACGGATTGAAATCGCGGACGCGCGGACCGTGGGCCTTGCCGCCGCCGACGAAGATCGGGGCGCGGCGATCGCCGTGACGGGCGGTACCGCCGCCCTTCTGGCGACCGAACTTCTTGCCGGTACGGGCGACGTCGGAGCGCTCACGCGCACCGCGGGCGGTGCCGCGGCGTTTTTCGAGCTGCCAGGTGACGACGCGGTGGAGGATGTCAGCGCGCGGTTCGACATCGAAAATCTCGTCGTTGAGATCGATGTCGCCGTTGGCGGTGGCATCCAGGGTCTGAACCTTGACCTTCACGGTTTAGCCCTCCTGGCCGTCGGTGGCTTCCACGACGGTCACGTCCTCGGCGGGCGTGTCGGCGGGAGCATTGTCATTGGAAATGGCGGCCTGCTTGAGACCTGCGGGGTACGGCGCATCGGCGGGACGCGCGATCTTCACCGAGTCCTTGACCAGCAGCCAGGTGCCCTTGTGACCGGGGACCGAGCCCTTGACGAACAGGAGGCCGCGCTCGACGTCGGTCGAGACGATTTCCAGATTCTGCTGGGTGCGCTGACGGTCGCCCATGTGGCCGGCCATCTTCTTGTTCTTGAACACCTTGCCCGGATCCTGGCGCTGGCCGGTCGAACCGTGCGACCGGTGCGAGACCGAGACGCCGTGGGTGGCGCGCAGGCCGGCGAAGTTCCAGCGCTTCATGGCGCCGGCGAAGCCCTTGCCCTGCGTATGGCCGGTGATGTCGACATATTGCCCGGCGACATAATGGTCGGCCGACAGCCACGCGCCGACATCGAGGAGCGCATCCTCGGCAACGCGGAATTCGGCGAGCTGCGCCTTGGGTTCGACTTCGGCCTTGCCGAAATGGCCGCGCTGCGGCTTGGCGACGTTCTTGGCCTTGGCCGTGCCGGCGCCGAGCTGGACCGCGACATAGCCGTCGCTGTCCGCATCCTTGCGGGCGACGACCTGACAGCCTTCGAGGCTCAGGACGGTGACGGGCACGTGCCGGCCATCATCCTTGAACAGGCGGGTCATCCCCATTTTCTTAGCGATCACGCCAGTGCGCATGATCTGTTCCCTTCCTTCAGAGGCTCACCAGACCTGTCCCCAGGCGCCGGCGAGCGTGACAATAAAAAAAGCTCCGGTTTCCCGAAGCCCCAACCCAACTACCGATTGCCCCCACCCGGGCTGGATGCCGCTCCCCGGAGGGGACGGCGGTGGGGACTCGGACAACGGCGAGGCCGTTCGGTATCCCTTATGCCGGACCCTCAATATGTGGGGGTCCAACTGGATCCCGGCTTTCGCCGGGACAAACTCGCCTAGGCGAGTTTGATCTCAACATCGACGCCGGCAGCGAGATCGAGCTTCATCAGCGCGTCCACCGTCTGCGGCGTGGGCTGCACGATATCGAGCAGCCTTTTGTAGGTACGGACCTCGAACTGCTCACGCGACTTCTTGTCGATGTGCGGACCGCGGTTCACGGTGAACTTCTCGATGCGCGTCGGCAGGGGAATGGGGCCGCGGATCAGCGCGCCGGTGCGGCGGGCGGTGTCGGCGATGTCGCCGGTGGCCTGATCGAGCACTCGATGGTCGAATGCCTTCAGGCGAATACGAATATTCTGCGTTTCCATGTCCCAACCGATGCGAAAGAGCCGTGCCGTCGACGGAAGCTGATGCCTCCGTTTCCGGCGAAATTACCAAAAAGCGCAACCGCACGACTCCCCAGGGGAATCGCGCGGTGGCTGCCCTATATTACTTTGTGATCGCCGCGACAACCCCTGCGCCGACGGTCCGGCCACCTTCACGGATGGCGAAACGCAGGCCCTGGTCCATCGCGATCGGGGCGATCAGCTTGACGCCCAGATTCACATTGTCACCCGGCATCACCATCTCGGTGCCCTCGGGGAGGATGACCTCGCCGGTGACGTCGGTGGTGCGGAAGTAGAACTGCGGACGATAGTTGGCGAAGAACGGCGTGTGACGGCCGCCCTCGTCCTTCGACAGCACATAGACTTCCGAGTTGAACTCGGTGTGCGGGGTGATCGAGCCGGGCTTGCACAGCACCTGGCCGCGCTCGACGTCGTCACGGGCGACGCCGCGAACCAGCGCGCCGATATTGTCGCCGGCCTGGCCCTGATCGAGCAGCTTGCGGAACATCTCGACGCCGGTGACGACGGTCTTGCGGGTATCCTTGATGCCGACGATCTCGACTTCCTCGCCGACCTTGACGATGCCGGTCTCGACGCGGCCGGTGACGACCGTGCCGCGGCCCGAGATCGAGAACACGTCCTCGATCGGCATCAGGAACGGACGATCGAGCGGACGTTCGGGCTGCGGGATCCAGCTGTCGACGGCCGCCATCAGCTTCAGGATCGCGGCGTGGCCGATCTCGGGGGTCTTGTCGTTCAGGGCGGCGACCGCCGAACCCTGGATGATCGGAATATTGTCGCCATCGAAATCATATTTCGAGAGCAGCTCGCGAATCTCGAGCTCGACCAGCTCGAGGATCTCGGGATCGTCGACCAGATCGACCTTGTTCATGAACACGACCATCTGCGGCACGCCGACCTGCTTGGCGAGCAGGATGTGCTCCTTGGTCTGCGGCATCGGGCCGTCGGTGGCCGACACGACCAGGATCGCGCCGTCCATCTGCGCGGCGCCGGTGATCATGTTCTTCACATAATCGGCGTGGCCCGGGCAATCGACGTGCGCATAATGGCGCTCTTCGGTCTCATATTCGACGTGCGCGGTCGAGATGGTGATGCCGCGGGCGCGCTCTTCGGGCGCCTTGTCGATATTGTCATAGCTGGTGAAGGTCGCGCCGCCGGTTTCGGCGAGAACCTTGGTGATCGCTGCGGTCAGCGACGTCTTGCCATGGTCGACGTGACCGATGGTGCCGATGTTGCAGTGCGGCTTGTTCCGCTGAAATTTAGCTTTCGCCATGTCTGTCCTACCTTCTTCTCAACTCGATATTCGCAGCGATTCGGGCGCTTCCGGCGCGATGGAACGCGGCCCTTAGCGATGATTCGTGGATTATGCCAGCTTCGCCTTCACTTCGTCGGCAACGTTTGCGGGCACTTCGTCATAATGCGAGAACTGCATCGTGTACTGGGCGCGGCCCTGGGTGAACGAGCGCAGCTGATTCACATAGCCGAACATGTTCGCGAGCGGCACCATCGCCTCGACGACCTGCGCGTTGCCGCGGGTGTCGGTGCCCTGGATCTGGCCGCGACGGCTGTTCATGTCGCCGATGACGTCGCCCAGATAATCCTCCGGCGTGACGACCTCGACCTTCATGATCGGCTCGAGCAGCTTGATACCGGCCTTCTGCGCCGCTTCGCGCATCGCGCCGCGGGCGCAGATCTCGAACGCCAGCGCCGAAGAGTCGACGTCGTGATATTTGCCGTCGACCAGATGGACCTCGAAATCGATGATCGGGAAGCCGATCAGCGATCCGGTCGCCGCGGTCTCGCGCATGCCCTTCTCGACCGACGGGATATATTCCTTGGGAATATTGCCGCCCTTGACCTCGTCGACGAAGACGAAGCCCGAGCCGCGCTCGCCGGGGATGACCTTGACCTTGACCTCGCCGAACTGGCCCGAACCACCCGACTGCTTCTTGTGGGTGTAGGTCAGCTCGACCGCCTTGGCGAGATATTCGCGATACGCGACCTGCGGCGCACCGACATTCGCCTCGACCTTGAACTCGCGGCGCATGCGATCGACCAGGATCTCGAGATGGAGTTCGCCCATGCCCTTGATGATGGTCTGGCCGCTCTCATGGTCGCTGGTCACACGGAAGGACGGATCCTCGCGGGCGAGACGGTTGAGCGCGATGCCCATCTTCTCCTGGTCGGCCTTGGTCTTCGGCTCCACCGCGACCTCGATGACGGGATCCGGGAATTCCATCCGCTCGAGGATGATCGGCGCGTTCTGCGCGCAGAGCGTATCGCCGGTGGTGGTGTCCTTGAGACCCGCGAGCGCGACGATGTCGCCGGCGAAAGCCTCCTGGATGTCCTCGCGCGAGTTCGCATGCATCAGCAGCATGCGGCCGACCTTTTCCTTCTTGTCCTTGACCGAGTTGGTCACGACCGAAGCGGCCTCGAGCTTGCCCGAATAGATCCGCGCGAACGTGAGCGTGCCGACGAACGGATCGTTCATGATCTTGAACGCGAGCGCGCTGAACGGCGCGTCGTCGGCCGGCGGCCGGGTGTCCGGCGTGACGCCGTCCAGCTTCAGGCCCTCGACATCCTTGATGTCGAGCGGCGACGGCAGATAGTCGACGACCGCGTCGAGCAGCGGCTGCACGCCCTTGTTCTTGAACGCCGAGCCGCACAGCACCGGCACGAACGAGAAGTTCAGTGTGCCCTTGCGGATCAGGCTCTTCAAGGTCGCGACGTCGGGCTCGGTGCCTTCGAGATACGCCTCCATGATGTCGTCGTCCTGCTCGACGGCCATCTCGATCAGTTCCGAGCGCGCGGTGGCGGCGGCGTCGGCCAGATCGGCGGGGATGTCCTGATATTCGAACTTCGCGCCGAGGCTCTCCTCGAGCCAGACGATCGCGCGATTCTCGACCAGATCGACGAGGCCCTTGAAGCCGCCCTCGATGCCGATCGGCAGATACAGCACGGCCGGACGCGCGCCGAGGCGATCCTTGATCATGCTGACGCACATCTCGAAATTGGCACCGGTGCGATCGAGCTTGTTGACGAAGCACATCCGCGGCACGTGATATTTCTCGGCCTGGCGCCAGACCGTCTCGGACTGCGGCTCGACGCCGGCGACGCCATCGAAGCACGCGACCGCGCCGTCGAGCACGCGCAGCGAACGCTCGACCTCGATCGTGAAGTCGACGTGACCCGGCGTATCGATGATGTTGATGCGGTGATCGTTCCAGAAGCACGTCGTGGCGGCCGACGTGATCGTGATTCCGCGCTCCTGCTCCTGCTCCATCCAGTCCATCGTCGCGGTGCCCTCATGGACCTCGCCGATCTTGTAGGACTTGCCGGTGTAGTAGAGGATTCGCTCGGTCGTCGTCGTCTTGCCGGCATCGATGTGGGCCATGATGCCGATGTTACGATATTTCGCGAGCGGATGGCTGCGGGCCATGACGTGTTCCTTGAGCGATGCGGAGAGCCGGACCGGCCGGCTCCCCGGATATAGATGCGCGAGCGGCCGGGCGCCGGATCAGCGGCGCCCGGTCACCGCGCCGGATTACCAGCGATAATGGCTGAACGCGCGGTTGGCTTCGGCCATGCGATGCGTGTCTTCACGCTTCTTGACGGCGTTGCCGCGGTTGTTGGCCGCATCCATCAGCTCGCCCGAGAGGCGGGCCGACATCGTGTTCTCGCTGCGCGCGCGCGCGGCGGTGATCAGCCAGCGGATGGCGAGGGCCTGGGCGCGCTCGACACGCACCTCGACCGGCACCTGATAGGTCGCACCGCCGACGCGGCGGCTGCGGACCTCGATGCCCGGCTTCACATTGTTCAGCGCATCGTGGAACACACCGATCGGCTCGCGCTTGGCGCGCTGCTCGATGGTTTCCATCGCACCATAGACGATGCCCTCGGCGACGGACTTCTTGCCGTCGAGCATCACGCTGTTCATGAACTTCGAAAGCACCACATCCCCGAACTTGGGATCGGGCAGAATTTCCCGCTTCTCGGGACGACGACGACGAGCCATCAGATTTTCCTTCTAAACTTCAGCCAGGTCCGGAACCCGTCCGGGGCTTACTGTGCCTTGGCGGTGCGGGAGCTGGATCATGGATCCCCGACAAAATCGCCTATAGCGATTTTTCGGGGATGATCATGCCCCCGGCATGATCACTTCGGACGCTTGGCGCCGTATTTGGAACGGGACTGCTTGCGGTCCTTGACACCCTGGGTGTCGAGCACGCCGCGCAGCACATGGTAGCGGACGCCGGGAAGATCGCGAACGCGACCGCCGCGGATCAGCACGACCGAGTGCTCCTGCAGGTTGTGACCCTCGCCCGGAATGTAGCTGATGACCTCGCGCTGGTTGGTCAGGCGGATCTTGGCCACCTTGCGCAACGCCGAGTTCGGCTTCTTCGGGGTCGTGGTATAGACGCGCGTGCAGACGCCGCGCTTCTGCGGGTTCTGCTCCATCGCAGGGACCTTGGACTTGGCCTTCTGCGGTTCACGGCCCTTACGGACCAACTGGTTAATCGTCGGCATGAAGCCCTTCACCTCTATCTGGTTACTCTGCTGGAGGCCGTCGAAACCCCAATACGAAAAGAACCCGGCGGCCAATCGACCCCCCAGGCCCTCACACGCATCCAGCAATGTTCAAGCTCAAAAACCCTGACGGGTTTCAAAACCCGGTCGAGGACGACGACATCGATCGCCGCCTCTCGGGCAGCGCGCCTATAGCGGCGGACTCGGGGACGGTCAACGGGGCGGGAGAGCGGTTAAGTCCTCAAACCTGAAATCCGCGGCGGCGCAGGCGCTCGATCAGCATCGCGCGGTGGGCCTGGGTCGCGCGCTCCCAGTCGGGCGAGCCTTCGGGTTCGAGCATCATCGACGCGGCGGTCCGCCTCAGCCCGCGCTCGAGATGCTCCTCGGAAAGCGCGCTGATCTCCTCGACGCGGCGGCGTTGCCGCCAGGCGCCGAGCCTGTCCAAGGCTGTACCGGCCCAGCCCTTCTCGCCGACCGCCATGGCTCGTCCCTCCGCCATTCGATTCTCCCAAGATCAATGGCAGGCATTATCACCCGATTCGGTTAGCGGGTTGTGACCAACATCACTGCGCATGCGAAAATGCCCGACGGACAGGGGTTTGCGCCCACCCCGCGGCGGGCGCAAAACTGTCGGCCAATCTATTTGGGCTTGGCCGCCTGGGCGTTGATGTCGTGGTCGTCGATCGAGTCGGCCACATCTTCGCCCTGCTCGCGCAGCGCGGCGGCATTGGCCTCATAAGCCTCCTCGGCCAGACTGTTGGTGGCGTTGTCGGCCATGTCGTCCTGCGAGTCGGCCATGTTCTCGAACCCGGCCTGGGCATTGGCGGCGGCGGCATCGTCGCCCTTGCCGCCGCAGGCGGAGAGCGAAAGGGCCGCGGCCAGCGCCGCGACGGGGATGATGAGCTTGTTCATGATGGCGATCCTCCTGTTCGCGGCAAAGGCACACCGCGACGGGGATCAAGTCGCGGCGGCGGCGATGGTTCCCGATTTGCGGTAAACCGCAAGCGCCAGCAGCGCCGCGCCAGCGCCGAACGAGAGGCCGCCCGCGACGTCGGTCGGCCAATGCACGCCCAGCACGATGCGCGAGACGCCGATCGCGGTCGCGAAGCCGATGGCCGCCGTGACCGGCCAGCGCCGGCCCGGTGCGAGCAGCACGGCCACGAGCAGCCACAGCGCCACATTATGTGCGGCATGGCCGCTGGGGTAGCTGAGCGAGGTGACCCGATCGAGATGTTCGAGCAGATCGGGCCGGGCGCGCCCGAACGCGATCTTGAGGCCACTGGTCGCCAGCGTCTCCGCGAGCGCGGCCAGCGGCAGGAACAAGGCCGCGGACCGATCGCCGCGCCGCCACAGCAGCAACGCCGCGATCGCGCAGACCAGGATGCGCGCATCGCCATCGCCCAGCCGCGTCAGCAGCAGCCATGGCCAGGCGTTCGCGCGCAGCGGCGACAGAGCGAGGATGATGTCGCGATCGGCGGTGCCGAGCCAGCCGGTGGTCACGGCGAAGCCCAGCGCGATCGCGGCGACGATCAGCGCGATGCCGGCGCGGGCGCAACGAACCGCCGCTCGCCCGCGCATCCGGATCAATTCTTGCGGGTGATCAGCACGCCGCCCTTGATGACGGCATCGACATCGGCCAGTTCCGCGACGTCCTTCAGCGGATCGCCATCGACCGCGACGATGTCGCCGTAACGGCCGACCGCGATCGCGCCGACATCGGCGGTCATGTCCAGGGCTTCGGCCGCGCTTCTGGTCGCGGCCTGGATCGCCTGCATCGGCGTCATCCCCCATTCGACCATCCTGGCGAACTGCTTGCCGTTGTCGCCGTGCGGATAGACGCCGGCGTCGGTGCCGAACAGCATCGGCACGCCGGCCTTCACCGCCTTGCGGAAGGTTTCGCGCTGGAGCCGGCCGATCAGCTTCTCCTTGTCGAGACTTTCCTGCTCGGTGCCGTTGGCGGTGCCGGTCGCGAGGATATAATCGTCGTTGTAGATATCCATGTCGAACCAGGTCCTGCGATCGGCGGCGAGCTTGATCGTCGCGTCGTCGGCGAGGCTGCAATGCTCGACCGTGTCGATGCCGGCGAGGATCGCGGCACGGATGCCGTCATTGCCGTGCGCGTGGGCCGCGACCTTGAGGCCCAGCCTATGCGCCTCTTCGGCGATCGCCTTCATCTCCTCGAGCGTCAGCTGCTGCGCGCCGACCGAATCGCCGAGCGAGAAGACGCCGCCGGTCGCGCAGATCTTGATCACGCGCGCGCCATATTTGTGGAGCCAGCGGACCTTGGCGCGTGCCTCTTCGGGGCTGTCGATCACTGAAATTTGTTTCCGGTCCATCGACGGCGGCAGGCCGCCGGTGTCGCAATGGCCGCCGGTCGCGCCCAGCGCATAGCCGGCAGGAATTATGCGCGGGCCGACGACATAGTGATTGTCGATCGCCTGCTTGAGTCCGACGTCCTGGAAGCCGTCCGAGCCGACGTTGCGCACCGTGGTGAAACCCGCCCGCAAGGTTTTGCCGGCATTGGCGACGCCCACCGCCGACCAGAAGCTGTCGGTATATTTATAAGTCTGATAACCGCCGATCTCGGCGAGCGAGGTCAGATGGACGTGCATGTCGATCAGGCCGGGCAGGATCGTCTTGCCGCTGAGATCGATATGTCTGACGTCGCTGCCCCAGCGGATGATCCGGGCGTCGGCGATGTTGGTGATGCGGCCGTCGACGATGAACACCGCGGGATGCTCGACGACCTTGCCGGCGATCACGTCGATCATGCGATCGGCGGTGACGACCACGGTTTCGGCCGCCGCCGGTGCGGATTGGGCGGCGGCGATGGACAAAGCGAGAGCGACGGCGGCGATTGTCTTCATGATTCTGGCGACCTTTGGCTGACCGCGCCTTCGTCGCAGTCGGGGCGGTGGGCGGCAACCGCCTTTTCGACGAGGGTCGATTTCGTCAGATGTAGCGGCCGATCGTCGCGAAGCCGAAATCGATCGCGAAGCCGATCCACATCGCCAGCAGCACCGCGCACGACATCAGATACCAGCGGAAGCGGATCGGCACGCGATTGGCGCCGCCATGTTCCCAGCTGTGCAGCACCCGGAATGCGACATAGAGGCAGGCGAGGATGGTCTGCGCGACCGTTGCCTGTCCCGACACCAGCAGCAGCGCGACCAGCGCGAAATAGAGCACCGGCATCTCGAACAGGTTGGCGAAATTATTGGCGGGCATCTCGACCGGCTGGAAATAGCGCAACGCCGATTCGCTGGTCCTGAACGTGTCCCCGGTGGGCGGGTTGGCCTTGAGATGGGCGATCCGCTTCTGGAACATGCGGAACCAGACGATCCAGATCAGCGTGACCAGCGCCAAAGTGGGCCAGACGATCGAAAAACCTGCCATGATCCTACTCCCTGCCCCCGGTCAGGCGATGCGCCGCCATCGCCTGATAGTGCGGACGGCATGCCTTCGCCACCGCCTGAAGGTCGTCGTCGAGTTCGCCGGTGTCGGCCGGCGGCGGTTCGAAACCGGTGCTGGCCTCGACCCGCGCATACCAGTGCGATGCCCAGATGCCGTCGCTGGGACGCCGTCCCGGCGCCCAGCGCAGCATCGCCGGATCCCAGGCCAGCCCGAGCGCCGCGCACAGCGCCGACAGCGTACCGGCGGGATCGGCGAGAATATCCGCCGCATCGACCACCGGCGGCGCATGGCCGAGGCGATCGGCCTCGCGCGCGAAGAAGGCCGCCTGCGCCGCGGTGCCGAGATCGTCCGCCGACACCGTTTCGCGTTTCGCGCGGTAGGACAGCGCCATCCGCGCCGGATCGCGGATCAGGAAGGCGTGGACGACGCCGGCGAGATCGTCGGGCGCGACCGGACCGATCATGTGATGGTTCATCTGCTTCTGGTACCAGACCGGGCGACCGCCGGGTGCCGGCCCCGCCATCGCCGTGGCGACCGAGCGCCAGTCGCAATCCATGGCGGCGACGATCTCCGCCGCCATCGGATGATCGGCGCCGCTGGTCGCGAGGAAGCAGCCATAGAACGGCTCGTCGCTGACCGCGCAATCGGCGCGCGCGCCGAAGCTGCGCATCATCGCGGTCGAAATGTTGCGCGGACCCGACCACATCGCGATGCGCAGCGTCGGCATCGTCACGGCCGCGCGCGACCCGCCACGTCATGTTCGATCAGTGTGCGGTAGAGTCCCTGCAGCCGCGCGACCATCGGGCCGCGGCCGGCGGTCAGCACCCGCCCGTCGATCGTATGCGCCGGCACGACTCCGGCGAAGGTGCCGGTGACGAACGCCTCGTCGGCGCCATAGACGTCGGTTAGCGAGAAATTGCGCTCGAACACCGGCACGCCGGCCTCACGGCAGATTCGGATGACATTGGCGCGCGTGATGCCGGCGAGGCAGTAATCGCCGGTCGACGTCCAGACCGCGCCGCGCCGGACGATGAAGAAATGGGTCGAGTTGCAGGTGGCGACGAAGCCGTGCGGATCGAGCATCAGCGCCTCGTCCGCGCCCGCCTGTGCCGCCTGGATGCAGGCGGTGATGCAGTTGAGCTTGCTGTGCGAATTGAGCTTGGGATCCTGGACGTCGGGATGGCCGCGCCGGACATGGACGGTGAACAGCGAGAGGCCGCGCTCGACCGTCGCCGGCAACGGATCCTTATGCTCGGCGATGATGACGATCGTCGCCGGCGAGATCACCACGCGCGGATCCTGATACGGCGTCGAGCGGATGCCGCGCGTCACCATCAGCCGGACATGGCAGGTCTCCATGCCATTGGCGTCGATCGTGTCGAACAGCCGCGCCGCGAGCGCCGCGCGATCGATGCCGATGTCGAGCGCGATCGCCTTGGCGCCTTCCCACAGCCGATCGAGATGCTGGTCGAGGAAGGCGAAGCGGCCGGCATGAACGCGCAGCCCTTCCCACACGCCGTCGCCGAGCATGAAGCCCGAATCGAACACCGAGACGGTGGCCACGGCGCGCGGCACGAGCGCGCCGTTGACGTTGATCAGAATGTCGTCGTTGCGCGGGTCGGGCGTGAAATCATGCGTGCCCAGCGCCATCAGAAGTGAATGGCCCGCCCATAGGCGCCGAGCACGCTCTCATGCATCATTTCCGACAGCGTCGGATGCGCGAAGACAGTGTGCATCAGTTCCTCTTCGGTGGTCTCCATCTGCCGCGCGATCACATAGCCCTGGATCAGTTCGGTCACCTCGGCACCGATCATGTGCGCGCCCAGCAGCTCGCCGGTCGCCTCGTCGAACACGGTCTTGACGAAGCCCTCGGCCTCGCCGAGCGCGATCGCCTTGCCATTGCCGATGAACGGGAATTTGCCGACCTTGACCTTGTGGCCGGCCTCCTTCGCCCTGGCCTCGGTCAGCCCGACCGACGCCACCTGCGGCCGCGAATAGGTGCAGCCCGGGATGTTCCAGGTCTCGAACGCATGCGGCTTCTTGCCGGCGATCGCCTCGACGCAGATGACACCCTCATGGCTCGCCTTGTGCGCGAGCCAGGGCGGGCCGGTGACGTCGCCGATCGCGTAGATGCCCTCGACATTGGTGCGCCCGAAACCATCGACCTCGATGTGGAAATTCTTCGACGGCTTCACGCCCAGCTCGTCGAGCCCGATGCCCTCGACATTGGGGACGATGCCGATCGCGACGATCGCGTGGCTGAACTCTTCGGTAACGACCTTGCCGTCCTTGCCCTTGATCTCGGCAGTGACGCCGGTAGCCGAGGGCGTCAGCTTCTGGACGCCGGTCGAGACGTGGAGGGTCATGCCCTGCTTGGTCAGCGCCTTGTGCATGAAATCGCTGACTTCGGCATCTTCGACCGGCAGCACGCGATCGAGCATCTCGACGATCGTCACCTTGGCGCCCATGTCCGAATAGAAGGATGCGAATTCGACGCCGATCGCGCCCGATCCGATCACCAATAGCCTGGTCGGCATCGCCGGCGGCACCATCGCGTGGCGATAGGTCCAGATGCGATCGCCGTCGGCCTTGGCGAAAGGCAGGTCGCGTGCGCGCGCGCCGGTGGCGATGACGATGTGCTTCGCCTCGAGCTTGACGGTCTCGTCGCCGCGCTTGACGTCCATCTTGCCCTTCGACGTGATCGTGCCGTTGCCCTCGACCACCGTGATCTTGTTCTTTTTCATCAGCCCCTTGACGCCGGCGTTCAGCTGCCCGGCGACCTTGCGGCTGCGATCGGTGATCTTGGCCAGATCGAACGACGGTTTCTCGACGCTGAGGCCATAGGCATCGGCGTGGGTGATGTAGTGATAGATCTCCGACGTGCGGAGCAGCGCCTTGGTGGGGATGCAACCCCAGTTCAGGCAGATGCCGCCCAGCCGCTCGCGTTCGACGATCGCGGTCTTCAGCCCCAGCTGCGCGGCACGGATCGCCGCGACATAGCCGCCCGGGCCGGAGCCGAGCACGATGAGATCATAAGTGTCAGCCATGCGGGTCTCCGATCATGATTTTACCCCTGAGGCAGGGGAAAGAAGCGAAAGCATCAACAGGTTGGGAGCGGCGCGGCCGCGCCGGCGAGCAGAACGGCGTTGTCCCAGAAGCAAACCGGTCTGGAACCTGCGGATTCGAACAGGCCCCGGCCATTTTCGAGCGCCCCCCAGCGCACGCATCGACATCATCGCCCTCGCGCCGCCTTGAACGCGACCCAGGCGAACAAAGTGACGACGGCGAAGATCGACCAGGACCAGCGAATCCCGATATCGAAAATCATGAAATGAATCGACTGCGACGCGATGAAATCGGCCAGTTCGGATGGCGGGCTAGCCTTCATCGCCATGGGCACGCCGAATCCGGCTACTGCTCCGGCAATGATGGCCTGCGAGAGCGCCATCTCACGCCACCAGCCCCAGCGGCTTTTCGACCAGCGCCTTGAACGCCTTCATCAGTTCGGCGCCGTCCGCGCCGTCGATCGCGCGATGATCGAAGCTGCCGGTGGCGCTCATCACCGTCGCCACCGACAGCGCATCGTCGATCACATAGGGCCGTTTCTCGCCCGCACCGATCGCCATGATCATCGCCTGCGGCGGATTGATCACCGCTTCGAACTGCTTGATGCCGTACATGCCCATGTTCGAGAGGCTGGCGGTGCCGCCCTGATATTCCTCCGGCTTGAGCTTGCCCGCCTTTGCGCGCGCGGCGAGATCCTTGATTTCGGTCGCGATCGCCGACATCGACTTGGCATCGGCGCCGACGACGATCGGCGTGATCAGCCCGCCGGGGATCGAGACCGCCACCGAGATGTCGGCGCGGCTGAACTTCAGCAGCGTGTCGCCGGCGAGCGAGACGTTGCACGACGGCACCTCGATCAAGGCGGCGGCGAGCGCCTTGATCAGCATGTCGTTGACCGACAGCTTGATGCCGCGGCTCTCGAGCGCGGCGTTGAGGTCGCCGCGCAGCTTGAGCAAGGCATCGAGCCGGATGTCGACGGTGAGGTAGATATGCGGCACCTGCTGCTTCGATTCGGTCAGCCGCCGCGCAATGACCTTGCGCATGTTGCTGAGCTTGACCGCCTCGTGCGGAATCGTCGACTCGGCGACCGCGACGGGGGCAGCGGGTGCGGGGGCTGCGGCGGGAGCAGGGGCTGCAGCGGGAGCAGGGGCTGGGGCAGGTGCCGGAGCAGCGGCCGGGGCGGCGGCCACGACCGGTGCGGCGCCGGCCTTGGCGCCGTCGAGGTCGGCCTTGACGATCCGGCCGTTGGGACCGGACCCGGCGATCGACGCCAGATCGACGCCCTTCGACGCCGCCAGACGCCGCGCGAGCGGACTCGCCTTGACGCGATCACCGTCGCTTTGCGCCGCCTGAACGGGTGCGGCTGCCGCTGCCTTGGCCGGCTCCGCCTTCGCGGCGACTTCGGGCTCGGGCTTGGGCGCCGGCGCGGCGGCGGGAGCCGCCGGCGCCGGTGCGGCGCCCTCGTCGTCGCCGGCGATCAGCGCGATCACCGCGCCCACCTTCACGCCGTCGGTGCCCTCGGCGATCAGGATCTTCGAGATCGTGCCCTCGTCGACCGCCTCGAACTCCATCGTCGCCTTGTCGGTCTCGATCTCGGCGAGCAGATCGCCCGATTTGACGACATCGCCTTCCTTGACCAGCCATTTCGCCAATGTGCCCTCCTCCATCGTCGGGGAGAGCGCAGGCATTTTGAGCTCGATCGGCATGGGCGGGTGCATCCTTCGCGCGAGTCTGTCAGGCGTCTGGGCCTCGCGCACCTCTCGACCAAAGCACCCGCCGCGGTCAAGCCGCAGGCTTGCATGGAATGCAACCCTGCCCCATTTTCATGAACCATCGGGGAGTGAACACCATGCGGACCTATCTGGTCGTGATCGACGAGACCGAGGAATCGGGCGTCGCACTCCGTTTCGCCGCGCGCCGCGCCGCCAAGACCGGCGGCACGGTTGAGATTCTCGCGCTCGTCCCGCCCGCCGAATTCGTCCAGTGGGGCGGCGTCCAGGCGACGATCGAGGAAGAGGCCCGCCAGCGCGCCGAAGCGCTGGTCGCCGGCGCCGCCGGCACGCTGGTCGAGGAGGCCGGCGTCCGGCCGACCATCACCGTCCGCCGCGGCGAAGCCGTCGCCGTCGTCCGCGCGATGCTGCACGACAATCCCGGCATCGCCGCGCTGGTGCTGGGCGCCGCCGCGGTCGGCGCGCCGGGTCCGCTGGTCAGCCATTTCGCCGGCACCGACGCCGGCAAGCTGCCTTGCCCGGTGATGATCGTGCCCGGCTCGCTCGACAGCGAAACGATCGACCGGCTGAGCTAGGCAATCGCCGCACTTGCCATGCGCGACGCATCGGGCCAGCTTGGCATCATGTTGAAACCGCTTCTGCTTTCCGCCGCCGCGCTTGCTTTGCTGGCTGCCGGTCCGCCCGAACGGCCCGACCCCGCGCAGGTGCCGGACCCCGCTCAACTGAAGGCGACGGTCGAGCGGCTCGTCGGCTTCGGCACGCGGCACACGCTGTCCGGCGGGACGCCGAGGGACGGACGCGGTATCGACGATGCGATAGCGTGGTCGGGCGATCGTTTTACCGCGACGGCGAAGCAGTGCGGCAAATGCCTGCGCGTCGAGACGGTCTCTGACCGCTTTTCCGGGCCGCGCGCGCCGGACGGCGTCGACGTGTTCGATGTGCTGGCGGTCCAGCCGGGCAGCGGCGACAGCCGGCATGTCGTGATCGTGATGGCCCATATCGACAGCCGCGTGACCGATGTCGCCAATGCCGTCAGCGATGCGCCCGGCGCCAACGACAATGGGTCGGGCAGCGCGCTGGTGCTCGAGGCGGCACGAATCCTGTCGAAGGAGAAATTCCAGGCGACGATCGTCTATGCCTTGCTGTCCGGCGAGGAGCAGGGGCTGTGGGGCGGCCGGCTGATGGCGCGGATCGCACGCGAGCGCGGCTGGAAGGTCGCGGCGGTGCTCAACAACGATATCGTCGGCAACAGCGTGGGCCAGGACGGCCGCCGCGTCGGCACGCTGGTGCGCGTGTTCAGCGAGGGCGCCCGCGCCTCGGAGGATCTGGCCGACACCGCCGCCCGCCGCGGCAATGGCGGCGAGGATGACGGCCCGTCGCGTGCGCTGGCCAAGGCGGCGCTGCGCGTCGCGGCTGCGCATCCCGACATCGGCCTCGAGGTGCTGGCGGCGCGGCGGCCCGACCGGTTCGGACGCGGCGGCGATCATCTGCCGATGCTCGACGCCGGCCATCCGGCGATCCGGATCACGGTGGGCGTCGAGAATTACGACGCGCAGCATCAGGATCTGCGCACGGAAGCGGGGCGCGCCTATGGCGACACCATCGATCGGATGGATTTCGCCTATCTGGCGAAGGTGACCGCACTCAACGTCGCACTGCTGCGCGAACTGGCGTCGGCGCCGCCCGCGCCCGAACGCGCTACGATCGCCGGGGCGGTCGCAACCGACACCACCGTCACCTGGGAGGCGGTGCCCGCCGCCGCCGGCTACCGGATCCGCTGGCGGCGCAACGACAGCCAGGACTGGCAGCAATCGAAGGATGTCGCCGGCGACGCGACCAGACTGGTGCTGCCGGGCCTGATCGTCGACGATCATTTCGTCGCGGTGTCGGCGCTGTCGGCGTCGGGGGCCGAGAGCATCACCACCTTCGCTGGCGCGGCGCCACGCTGAAACGGCCGGTCGCTTCCGACCGGCCGCTTGCAGATTTCAAATTCGACCGCCGCTTACCGGCAAGTGCAGCGCGGCCTGGGTTTCGGCTTCCACTTGCGCACCGGCTTTGCCCTGGGTGCGGTGTAGACGACTTCCTCGACGAAGGTGGTCGTCGTCGTGGTGACCACCGGCGCGCTGTGGACGGTCACGGTCGTGACGGTCGGCGCGCCATAGCCATAGCCATAGCTGCTGCCCGAATAATCATAGTCGACGCGCGGCGGCGGAGCCCGATCGGGACCGGGTGCGGCATAGGGCGCGCCATAGCCGCCGGTACCGTCGTCGCCGTAATCGTCGTCGCGCGGGCCGTTGTGATCATAGACGCCGCTATATTCGCCCTCATATTGCTGGACCGGCCCATTGTCATAGCTGCCGGTCCAGGTGCCCCGCCAGGTTCCGCGCCACGTGCCGTTGCCGGTCGTCTCGATCGGATAGGGCCGCGACGGCGCGCCACGATCGTCGCGGGCGTCATCGTCATAGGGGCCGTCGTCATAGCCGACGTCGCCATCGCCGACATAGCTCGGCACCGGCCCGCGATCGTAACGATCCCAATCGACGCCATAGCGCGTATCGTAGACATTGCCGTTGCCGTCGATCAGCACCGCGTCGTCATAATAGCGCGACCAGCCATAGCCGCTCTGCGGCGCGGGCCAGCCATAGCTGCCATAATTGCCGATATAGAAACTCGGCGCGATCCAGTAGCTCGGCACACGAAAACCACGAAACGGGCGGCGATAGCCGCCCCAGCCGCCGGGCGCATGACTGCCGCCCCACCAGCGGCCACCGACCTGACCGCCCCAGCCATGGCCCGAGCCATGACCCGGCCGTGGGGTGCCACCATGCCAGCCGCCGGGCCGGGGCGTACCGCCATGCCAGCCGCCGGGACGCGGCGTGCTGCCGGTCCAGCCGCCCGGACGCGGTGTCGCCGGCCGCGGCATGCTGCCGCCCTGCCAGCCGCCGCCCATCCGCGGCGCGGGCCGCGAGTCGGCCAGTGCGGGCGTCGCCGCGATCAGTGCGGCCGAAGACGCCGCGACACCGAGAAAAGCGAGGATTCGCATGGTTAACACTCCCCTTGCATCCGACTGTTTCACGGGCGGAAACAAGCCGTTGACAGGAGGGTTCCTTAACACCCCGGTAACCAAATCACCAATGTCGCAAAGGTTAAATAGTGTCCCGTTTGGGGGCAGCGAGCCGAGTCGCGAGTCGCGCGACCAGCGCCTCCGCACCGCGGGCGTCGACATCCGTGAAGCGGGCCGGTGTCGGACTGTCGATGTCGAGCACGCCGACCAGCCGGTCACCCGCGATCACCGGGACGACCAGTTCAGAGGCCGAAGCGGAATCGCAGGCGATATGCCCGGGAAAGGCGTGGACATCAGCCACGAGCTGCGTGGTGCGACTCGCCGCCGCCGTCCCGCAGACGCCCGCCCCCAGCGCGATGCGGATGCAGGCGGCCTTGCCCTGGAACGGTCCCAGCACCAGCCCGTCCCCGATCAGCCGGTAGAAGCCTGCCCAGTTGATGTCGGGCAGATACTCCCAAAGCAGCGCCGCGACATTCGCCATATTGGCGATCGCATCGGTCTCGTCGGCGGTGACGGCATCGGCGGCCTGCGCCACTTCGCGCCAGAGTTCGGCGGCGTCGGCGGTCGGCGCGATGGCGAATTCGTGCATGGCTGGCCCTTCAGTCGGGTGCGACCTTTCCGCGCCCGCGCTTCACATCGGATCGAATCGCCTTGCCTTCAAGCCGCTTGAGCTTGGCGGTCCGGCTGGGTTTGGTCTTGACCCGCTTGACCGGCCGCTCATGCGCACGGCGCAGCAGTTCGCCGATCCGCAGCCGGGCATCGGCGCGATTGGCCTCGCGCGTGCGATAGCTGCGCGCGGTGATGACGATCTCACCCTCTTCGGTGAAGCGGCTGCCGGCCAGCGTCTTCAGCCGCTGATAGGTGCCCGGGTCGAGCCGCAGCGTGTAGACGTGCAACCGCAACTGCACCGCGGTGGCGACCTTGTTGACATTCTGGCCCCCCGGGCCGGTGGCGGCGAGGAATTTCTCCTCGATCGCATCCTCGGGGACGGGCCAGGGTTCAGGCATCCGCCCGATCCGCCACAGGGTCCGCGACGGGGAGTGCGAAGCCGGCCTCGGCGAAGCGGATCGGCAACGGCGCGGTCGCATCGATCGCCGGCTTGTCGGGGCGCTGGACGATCAGCCGCAATGCGTGCAGCAGCATGGGACCGCGACCATTGCCGTAGACCGGATCGCCGGCGATCGCCGCACCCAGCGCGGCCGCGGCATGGACGCGGATCTGGTGCGTGCGACCGGTTTCGGGCCGGAACTCGATCAGGGCGCGGCCCTGATGTTCAGCGAGCATCCGCCAGGCGGTACGCGCCGATTTCCCGTTCGGCGACGGCGTCATCCGCCATCCCGCCTCCTTGCTCGAAATCTTGTCGAGCGCGAGATCGATCATCCCTTCGCGCGTTGCCGGCACGCCATCGAGCACGGCGATATAGACCTTCTCGACCTGGCCGGCTTCGAACGCCGCGGCGAAGCGCTTGTGCGCCTTGGGGTGGCGCGCCAGCAGCAGGCAGCCCGAGGTGTCGCGATCGAGCCGGTGGACCGGGGTCGGCCAGCGTTTGAAGCCGAAAGTGAGGCTTTCGAGATGATTCTCGACACTGAGCGAGCCGTCACGCGGGGGGTCGACCGGCAAGCCGCTGGGCTTGTCGACGACTAACGCCTCGGCGTCGATGAAGAGCACATTGTCTGCAAGCATCGCGCGCCTATGGCCCCGCAACGCCGTTCAGGCAATCGCCAGTGCTGTCCCATGCGCATGCGCGCCCTATCCTTCACGCGCCCTATCCCTCACGCGCCCTATCCTTCACGCAGGCCGCCATCAGGCGTGACGATATCGTCGATCCGCCAGCCCTCCGGCGTGCGCACCAGTTCGATCGTGAAGCGGCGCGATTCTTGTTCGGACCCGAAGGTCCAGAAATCCATCTCGACGCGCGCGCTGCCACCCTTGACCGAAACCGTGCGGATCGTGTGGCGCGCCGCCTCATAATCCTGGCAGGCACAGAATGGGTCGAAGCCCAGGCCGGCCTCGGGATCCTCCTGCTTCTTCAGCGCCGCGACCAGCCCCGGCGTCATCACCGCCTCGAACCTGGGCGCGCCGCCCGCGCCGAGCGGCTTGCCATAATAGCCCCAGACCCGCTCGACGAGGGCGCGGACATCGGCTTCGGCACCGGCATCGGCCAGGGCATCGGACGCGGCGTTGCCGGCCGGCGCTTCGGCCATCGCGGCGACGTTGTTCGCCGCCGCCAGCCTTGTGGCGTTGGCGGCGATGCCGTCCCCCGTGACCATAGCGTCGGGCGCCGCCTTGCCGCACCCGGCCATCGCCAGAAGCACCGTCATCGCCATCGCCGCATGGCGCAGAGCCGTCCCCATCTCATCGTCTCCCAAACCGTCATAAAGCTTAGCGCGAAATTCATCGGAAACGAGTCGCAACCGCATCCGAATCGGTTGCCTAAAGCTTCTCTTAAGGCATAGCGGGTCGCGACTCGTGGATTCAGGCCGATTAATCCCTAATTAACCTTTTGCGTTCAGACCTCTTTTGGTTAATGCATTGGTCCGACCCACCCAGAAGGTGGCCGTCGAGGACAGGGGGTTGCTACATGCGCGTGCTGTTGATCGAAGACGAGCCGACCACGGCCAAGGCCATCGAGCTGATGCTCACGACCGAGGGGTTCAACGTCTATGGAACCGACCTGGGCGAAGAGGGTCTCGATCTCGGCAAGCTCTATGATTACGACATCATCCTGCTCGATCTGAACCTGCCCGACATGCACGGCTATGACGTGCTCAAGAAGCTGCGCGTCGCCAAGGTGCAAACGCCGGTGCTGATCCTGTCGGGCATCAGCGAAATGGATTCGAAGGTCCGCAGCTTCGGCTTCGGCGCCGACGATTATGTCACCAAGCCGTTCCACCGCGAGGAACTGGTCGCGCGCATCCACGCCGTCGTCCGCCGCTCGAAGGGTCACAGCCAGTCGGTCATCCGCACCGGCAAGCTGGCGGTCAATCTCGACGCCAAGACGGTCGAGGTCGACGGCAGCCGCGTCCACCTGACCGGCAAGGAATATGCGATGCTGGAGCTGCTGTCGCTCCGCAAGGGCACCACGCTGACCAAGGAGATGTTCCTCAACCATCTCTATGGCGGCATGGACGAGCCCGAACTCAAGATCATCGACGTATTCATCTGCAAGCTGCGCAAGAAATTGAGCCTCGCCTGCGGCGGCGACAATTATATCGAGACGGTCTGGGGCCGCGGCTATGTGCTGCGCGATCCCGACGAGATCGACGTGCAGCAGGTCGCCTGATCTACCCGTTACCCGTGGGGGCACCGAGCAGGGCCGGCGGAGCGATCCGCCGGCCCTTTTCGGTTCCCGCCGACGCTTGAGTCCACACCCCCTTGTGCAACGCAACAATCCATCGCAGTCTGTCGCCATGGCGGTTCCATTTCGCTGACGGGGAAGCATGGCACGACCGAAGGCGTTCGACGAAATCTGGGGCAGCGGAGCCGGGCGCGAGGCGCGTCCGGGATTCGCCCCGATCAGCCGCTGGATGGACGAGACACCGTCCGCGGAACTGCAACGGCGCCAGCAGGCCGCCGAAGCGGCGTTCCGGCAGCTCGGCATCACCTTCGCGGTCTATGGCGAGGAAGATGCGGCCGAGCGGATCATCCCGTTCGACATCGTGCCGCGGATGTTCACCCGCAGCGAATGGTCGAAGCTGTCGGCCGGGCTAGTCCAGCGCGTGCAGGCGCTCAACGCGTTCCTCGACGACGTCTATGGCGAGCGCCGGATCCTCGCCGAGGGGATCATCCCGCCCGAGCTGATCCTGTGCAATCCGCAGTTCCGGCCCGAAGCCGCGGGCGCCAAGCCGCCGCACGGCATTTATTCGCATATCTGCGGCATCGATCTCGTCCGCACCGGACCCGGCGATTTCTGGGTGCTCGAGGACAATGCGCGCACGCCGTCGGGCGTGTCCTACATGCTGGAAAATCGCGAGGCGATGATCCGGCTGTGCCCCGAACTGTTCCGCATGTTCCGCGTCGCCGCGGTCGATTCCTATCCCGACCGGCTGCTGGCGACGATGCGATCGGTGGCGCCGCGCGGCATGGCCGCCGATCCGGTCTGCGTGATCCTGACGCCGGGCCGCTTCAATTCGGCCTATTACGAGCACAGCTTCCTCGCCGACAATCTCGGCATCGAGCTGGTCGAGGCGGCCGACCTCGTGGTCGACGACGACATCGTCTGGATGCGCACGATCACCGGCCGGGTGAAAGTGGACGTGATCTATCGCCGGATCGACGACGACTTCCTCGACCCGCTGGTGTTCCGGCCCGATTCGATGCTGGGCGTGCCCGGGCTGATGGCGGCCTATCGCGCCGGCAACGTCACGCTCGTCAACGCGCCGGGCACCGGCATCGCCGACGACAAGGCGATCTACAGCTACATGCCCGAGATCGTCCGCTTCTATTCGGGCGGCGAGGCGCTGCTGCCCAATGTCGAGACCTACCGCTGCCGCGAGCCGCAGGTGCTGAAATATGTGCTCGACAATCTGGCGGAGCTGGTCGTCAAGCTGGTCGACGGCTCGGGCGGCTATGGCATGCTGGTCGGGCCGACCGCGTCGAAGGCCGAGATCGAGGCGTTCCGCGCGGCGCTGATCGCCGAGCCGCACCGCTATATCGCGCAGCCGACGCTGGCCTTGTCGACCGTGCCGACGCTGACCGAGTCGGGCGTCGCGCCGCGCCATGTCGATTTCCGGCCGTTCGTGCTGACCGGCGCCAACGGCGTCGACATCGTGCCCGGCGGCCTGACCCGGGTCGCGCTGAAAGAAGGATCGCTGGTGGTCAATTCGAGCCAGGGCGGCGGCACCAAGGACAGCTTCGTGCTGCTCGACGAGGGGGCGCCCGACTGATGCTGTCACGCACTGCCGCCTGCCTCTACTGGCTCGGCCGCTATATCGAGCGCGCCGACTTCACCGCCCGCCTGGTCGAGGCGACCGTCCGGCTCGACGCGCTCTCGGCCCAGCCGGCGGGCGAGGTCGCGTGGATGAGCGCGCTGCTCGTCACCGATGCCGACGCCGCGTTCATGGCGACCGGCGACACATTGACGCCGCAGAATGTCAGCCGCTTCCTGACCTTGTCGGCCGACCATCCCGGATCGATCATCCACTGCCTCGATCGCGCGCGCGACAATGCGCGCTCCGTGCGCACCGCCCTGACCCGCGAGGCCTGGAGCGCGATCAACCGCGCCTGGCTGATCTTCCACGGCCGCGCCAGCCCCGGCGGCACGCAGGCGACGCTCAACCTCGTCGACCAGACCAAGGCCGAGGTGCGCAGCTTCGAGGGCGCGGTCCACCGGATGATGCGCAACCAGGCGAGCGGGTTCATCCGGCTGGGCCAGGCGCTCGAGCGCGCCGACAACACCGCGCGGCTGCTCGACGTCAAATATCATATCCTGCTGCCCGAGGGCGAATATGTCGGCGGCACGATGGACCGCGATCAGTGGACGACGATCCTCCAGACCGTGTCCGCCGTCACCGCCTATCGCTGGCTCTATTCGGAGGGGCTGACGCCGAGCCGCGTCACCGAATTGCTGGTGCTGCGCCGCGAACTGCCGCTGTCGATCGCGGGTGCGGCCGAAGAAGTGGTCGAGATGCTGAGCGCGCTGGGCAAGCGCACCGGGCTGCAGGGCGAGGCCGACCGGATGGCGCGCGCGCGGCTGGGCAAGCTGGGCGCGACCAAGGTCAGCGACGTGATCGGCGGCGGCCTCCACGAATTCCTCGAAGACTTCATCGTCGAGAATGCCGAACTCAACGGTGCGATCGCCCGCCAGTTCAAATTCGTCTAGGTCAACCAGCCGATGCGCCTCACGATCGACCATCGCACCCGTTACAGCTTCACCGAACCGCAGGCGCGGATCGTCCAACTGCTGCGGGTCACACCCCAGGACCATGACGGCCAGACCGTCGCCGGCTGGCGGATCGACATCGACCATGATTGCCGGCTGCGCGAGGGCCGTGACGGCTTCGGCAACATCACGACGATGCTCTATATCGAGGGGCCGGTCACCGACTTCGAGATCGCGGTCCATGGCGAGGTGCTGACCGAACCGCGCAACGGCCTCGTCGCCGGCGCACCCGATCCATTGCCGGCCTTGCTGTTCACGCGGTCGACCACGCTGACCCAGCCGGATGCGGCGATCGTCGCGCTGGCGCAGGCAGCGCCGACGCCCGAGGCGCTCAACCGGGCGATCCACGAGCGGATTCGGCTGACCGCCGGCCGCCCGACCCTCGGCCGCACCGCCGCCGAAACGCTGGCCGAGGGCCGAGGCATGTCGCGTGATATCGCGCATCTGTTCGTCGCCGCCGCGCGCACCGCCGGCTATCCCGCGCGCTTCGTCGCCGGCCACTGCCTCGCCTGCACCGATGGACCCGCCGCGCAGCCGCACAGCTGGGCAGAAGTGATGATCGCGGACAAGGGCTGGATGGCGTTCGATCCCTGTTTCGGCACGCATGCCGAGATCGATTATGTCCGCGTCGCGGCCGGACTCGATGCCAGCGACGCGACCCCGATCTCGGGCGCGCGCGATGGCGGCGGCATCGAGATGCTCGATGTCGCGGTGGAAGTGGACAGCCAGTCGCAGGGCGAAGAATGAGGCTGACTGGCCCCGGCAAAACGCGATAAGACCTCTCCGGCCAAGGAGAGGATAAAAACATGACCTATTGCGTGGGGCTGCTGCCGCAGGCGGGGCTGGTGATGATCGCCGACACCCGGACCAATGCCGGCATTGACAATATCTCGATCTATCGCAAGCTCCACATCATGGAGGATAATGAAGACCGGTTGATCGTGATCGCGTCGGCCGGCAGTCTCTCGGTCACCCAGTCGATGCTGTCGATGCTCGAAGAGGGCTTGCCGCCGCTGGAGGAAGGCGCGGTGCCGCGCAAGCTCTCCGGCGTGCCGACGATGTTCCGCGCCGCGCAGCTGGTGGGCGAGTCAGTCAAGGCGGCGCGGCGCAGCATCGGCAACACGCTCGACGGCACCGGCATCAACGCCGGCATTTCGCTGCTGCTCGGGGGCCGCATCGGCGACGGGCCGCTCCACCTCTATCTGGTCTATGGCGAGGGCAATTTCATCGAGTGCAGCCCCGACAGCCCGTTCCTCCAGATCGGCGAACTCAAATATGGCAAGCCGATCCTCGATCGCGCGCTGCAGATCGACACCGCGCTCGACGAGGCGGTCAAGGTCGCCCTGATCTCGTTCGACAGCACGCTGCGCTCCAATTTGTCGGTCGGCCGCCCGTTCGATCTGCTGGTGGTGCCGGCCGACCGTTCGAAGCGCGACATCCGCCTGCGGATCGGCGAGGACGACGAATATTACGACATGCTGTCGGCGACCTGGGGCCGGTTGCTCAACGAAAGCCGCGCGGCGATCCCGGTGCCGATGTTCATGGCGGGTTTGTAACGGGGCCGCCGTGCATCCCTTGCCTCATCGACAGGCAAGGGAGGCGAGGCGCTACGCCATCGCCCGTTCGAGTTCGGCGGTCACCGGCGGCATCGTCGGCGCCGATTCGTCGGCCGGCTCGAAGCGGGTCCAGCCGCCGGGGCCGAGCCGTTCGATCGGGCGGAAGCGCGTCTTGTAGCGCATGCGCTTGGCGCCCTCGACCCAGTAGCCGAGATAGACATAAAGCAGGCCGGCAGCGCGGGCGCGCTCGATATGGTCGATGATGATGAAAGTGCCGAGTCCGGGCCGGTTCGCGCTCTCGGCGTCGAAATAGCTGTAGATCATCGAGAGACCGTCGGCCTGGCGGTCGGTGAGGCAGGCGCCGATCAACCGGCCCTGCACGCCGTTGACCGAGGGCTCGCGATATTCGATCACATAGGAGTCGACCGGGGTCTGCTCGACCATGTCGGCATAGTCGATCTCGTCCATGTCGGCCATGCCGCCGCCGGGATGGCGTGTCGACAGATAGCGGCTGAGCAAGGTGAACTGCTCGTCGGTCGACCAGGGTTTGCACGCCGAGATCTCGATATCGGCGTGACGGCGCATCAGCTTGCGCTGGGTGGCGTTGGCCCTGAACTCGTCGGTCACGACGCGGACCGAGACGCAGGCGCTGCAGCCGACGCAGTTGGGCCGGTAGGCGACGCCCTGACTGCGCCGGAAACCGATGCGGCCGAGCGCGTCATTGAGTTCGGTGGCGTGCGGACCCTTGAGTTCGGTGAACACCTTCCGCTCGGTGCGGCCAGGCAGATAAGGGCATGGCGACGGGCTCGTCACGAAGAAGCGGGGGAATCGAAATGGTGCAGTCAACGCCTGTATCCCCCCTCTGCCATGCATCCACGGCCCCTGTGAATCCCGACTATGAATCAGGAGTCCAAAGATGAAAAGGGCGTTTACCACGAAAGAAGGTTAAGGCGCTCCGATTCCTGTTTCGGCGAGGATCGGAGCCACGTCACCGTCGCCGGCAAGGCGGCACACGGGCGCGGAGGCCTTTAACCAGCCATCCACCTGCGTGAATGATTGGAGCGCTGTGGCGACCATATCACCATCGGCGCGAGAGTTCGAGTCCGGTCCCCGCTGATTTCGAGCGGTGTCCCACGATAGGCGACTTCATTGCCGGGGATCGAGCGGGATCGCCTGCCTTGTTCGTGTTGTTATACTATAACATACGTGCTAGACTGTGCCCATAAACAGATGTGGGAGAGATGCGATGTCGCGGCTCATCATGCTGGGAGCGCTGGCACTGGCCGGATCGGCAAGTGCACTGGCGATCGCGGTGGCGGACGATCCCACGCCGACAGCTGTCGAGGGCCGCGCGGGGCCGACGCTGAAGCGCTTCGCATCCGCGCAGGCCTTCGAGCGCTATCTGACATCGCTCGAACAACGACGCGACAAGGGGACCGTCATGTACGACATGGCCGTCCCCTCCCCGCCCCCGGCCGCAGTCGCCGCGCCAGCCATGGAGGCGCAACCGTCCGCTGCGCCGGCAGGAACCGCCAATCCCGAGATCACCAACAACCAGACGATCGGCGTCGACGAGGGCGGGATCGTCAAGCAGATCGGGCATTATCTGGTCGTGCTGCAGGACGGCCGGCTGTTCAGCGTCGATCTCGGCCGCGGCGAGGGCGCGCCGCTGCGGCTGGCCGACCGGATCGACGTCTATCGCAGCGCGGAGACCGCCGCGAGCTGGTATGACGAGATGCTGGTGCTGGGCAATCGCATCCTCGTCACCGCCTATAATTATGGCGAGCGGGCGAGCGAGATCACCGTGCTGCGGCTCGACGAGGATGGCCGGATGCGGCGCGAGGGCCGCTTCCTGCTGAGTTCGAACGATTATTACAGCACCGAAAATTATGCGACGCGGCTGGTGGGGGACAAGCTCGTCTTCTACGCGCCATTCGCGCTGGGCGGTTATGGCGGCCGGTTCGAATGGCCGCGCCTGCGCCGCGCCGACGGCGACGGCGAGGCCGATGCCGGCGACGCCCTGTTCGGGCCGACGCAGGTCTATGCGCCGCCGGGCAAGGTCGACTGGCCGGTGCTGCACACGATCTCGGTCTGCCCGCTCAAGACGCGCCTCGACTGCACCACGACCGCCTTCGTCGGGCCGGCGATGCGCGAATTCTACGTCTCGCCCGGCGACGCCTTCCTGTGGATCGGCGCGCCCGACGGGCTGCCCTGGTCGATCGACTATCGCAACCAGCGGCGCACGTCCTGCGCGGCCGGCCAGTCGTGGCGCGGCAGGGCCGATGCGTCCGCCTTGCTCTATCGCCTGCCGCTCGACGGCGGCGGCATCGGCGCGGTCGGCGTCGACGGCATTCCCGCCGATCAGTTCGCCTTCGACAGCCGCGACGGCCGCTTTCGCGCCCTGCTGTCGCAGCCGGCGGCGGGCTGTGCACCGTTGGATGCGGCGAATCCACTCGCATTGCTCGACATTCCGCTGAGCGCGTTCGCACCGTCGCTGCGCCGCGTCGCCCCGCGCGCTTACACGCCGCTGCCGGCGATCGACGGCGGCCAGCTCGAGAATCGCTTCGTCGGGCCGTGGCTGGTCTATGGCGGGAGATCGACCTGGTCGGGCTTCGCGCCCGACGACACGCGCCGGCCGGACGGATCGAGCCTGATCGCCGTACCGCTGGCGCGTCCGACGCAGGCGACGCGGCTGATATTGCCGCACAATGCCGTGCGCATCGAGCGCGCCGGCAATGATTCGGTGGTGACCGGCTATCGCGACAGCGGCGGACTTTCGCTGAGCTATGTCAGCCTCGCCGGCGACCGTGCCCGCATCGCCGGCAGCACCTTGCTGCCGCAGCGCTTCGAGAGCGAGGGCCGCAGCCATGCGTTCAATGCCTGGGTGCGGCCCGACGGCAGCGGCGTGATCGGCCTCCCCACCACGCGCAAGGACTGGCGCGCCGATCGCGGCTGGTCCGACAGCGAAAGCTCCGACCTCAGCTTCGTCGCGATCGGCGCGGACAAGGCGCTGCGCCCGGCGGGCGAACTCGCGCTGACCGGTCGCAAGCCGGCGGCGCGCTATGTCTGCAAGGTTTCCTGCGTCGACTGGTACGGCAATTCGCGGCCGATCTTCACCGACGGCCGGATCTTCGCGCTGATGGGCACCGAGTTGGTCGAGGGGCGGATGACGGCCGGCCGGATCGGCGAGGTCGCGCGGGTGGACCTGACGGGGACGGCCGGACGGGCGGATCTGGCGGCGCGGTAGGCGGCGCTACGGCACCCGCCGCCCTTCCGGCACCGGCACGGGCGCCGGGGCGCCATCCGCCACCGGCGGCTTCAGCCAGCGGTCGTACCAGCCGATATTGCTGCGCATCCGGTGGATCAGATAGCTGGGCACGCTGAGCCCGTGATTTTCCCCGGGATAGACGATCAGCTTCGTCGGCACACCGCGCGTCTTCAGCGTCAGATACATCTGCTGCGCCCCCGGGCACGGGACGTTGTCGTCGGCGCCGGCGCATTGGAACAGGGTGGGCGCGGTGATGCGCTGCGGCTCGAGGAACGGGTAAGCGAGCTTGCGCCAGGTGGCGAAATTCTCCCACGGCGCGCCGAGTTCGAGCAGATATTCGCGCGCATACATGTCGACGCCCCAGGTCGCGAGCACGTTGGCGACGCCGGCGCCCGAGACCGCCGCCTTGATGCGCTTGTCGCTGGCGATCATGTAATCGGTGAGGATACCGCCATAGCTCCAGCCGCCGACGCCGATGCGGTCGGGATCGGCGATGCCGGCACCGATCGCGTAGCTGATCCCGGCGCTGATGTCCTTGGCATCGAGATTGCCCCAGTCGGCATAGATCGCGCGCGCAAAATCGAAGCCGCGGCCCGACGAACCGCGCGGGTTGACCTTGAGCACGGCGTAACCCGACGCCGCGAGCAGTTGCGCGTCGATGTCGAATTCATGGGCGTGCTGATAGACCGGGCCGCCATGGAGATCGGCGATCAGCGGATAAAGCTTCGCCGGGTCGTGGTTGGGCGGCAAGATGATCAGGCCGTGAATCTCGGCGTCGCCATTCCTGAACGCGATGTCGCGGACCTCGCCCAACAGGCGTTTCGCCGTCCAGTCGTTGTGATGCGTCAGCGCGCGCATCTCGCCCACCGCATAGAGTTCGGCCGGCGCACGATCGTCGCTGTCGAGCAGCGCGATCGCGCCGGTCGGCGCCACCGCATAATCATAGCCGGTGCGCTCGCCGCGGTTGAGCCATGTGATCGCGCCGCCGGCCGGATCGATCTTGCCGAGCCAGGTTGCGCGGTCCTGCTCGATCAGTGCGACCAGGCTGCCGTCCGGCATCCAGCGCGGTGCGTAAAACCATTGGTCGGTCCGCGCTGGGCGGGTGATCGCGCCGGTCGCGACATCGGCGACGGTCAGCTGGTGCGGCGCATAATAGATCCATTTGTCCTCGCCGGCCTCCTGCCAGACGAGCCGCTTCGAATCGGGCGACCAGGCGGGGCCGGAACCCCACGCCGGATCGGCATCGGCACCCGGCGAGGTGCTGATCCGGCGCGGCGCACCACCGTCGGGCGACTGGACATAGACGTCGTAATTATTGTCGCGGTCGGTCTCGCCCTGGTCCTTGGCGGTGTAGGCGATCAGCGCACCATCGGGCGACCAGTCGGGATGCCAATGGTCGCGGGCGCCTTGCGTCAGCTGCGTGGCCTTGCCGGTGACGAGATCGACGATGAACAATTGCTGCGTGCGATCGTCGAGATAGCCGCGGCCGTCCTCCTTGAAATAGAAGCGCTCGGTTTCGACCGGCGGTGGCGTCTTGGCCTGGCTGCCGACCGCCTTGCCGACCTCGGCGACGACCACCGCGCGTTTGCCATCGGGCGCCAGCGCAAAGGCGCTGATGCCGCCGGGCACGCTGGTCACCATTTTTCCGCGCCCGCCACCGGCCGCCATGCGCCAGAGCTGGGTGTTCTTGTCTTCCTCTTCCTTGTCGTCATCGGCACCGGCGCCGGCCGGGCGCCTGGCGCCGGCATCGCTGAGGAAATAGAGCGTGCGGCCGTCGGCGCTGTAGCGCGGCTGCGACTCATTGGCCTCGGTCGCGGTCAGCCGGACCGGCTCGCCGCCCGCGAACGGCACCGCCCAGAGATCGCTCGTCGCCTCGTCGCGCTTCGCATCATTGATCGAGAGGCTGTAGGCGACGCTCTTGCCGTCGGGCGAGAAACTCGGCTCGGCGACGCTCTGCAGGCGATGGACATCGTCGAGGACGACGGGGGTGGGCGCCGGCGGCTCAGCGGCCGCGGTCAGCAGGACGAAGAGCAAGGCGGCGCATGCCGATCGAACCATGGTCTGCGGACCCCCGCTGGTGGATGGTCCGTCGAAAGGCGGACTGGTCGGGGCAATGTGGAGCCGATGGCAGGGGGCGAGTCAACGGCGCGCATTTGCGTATCGTCATCCGCTGCGTTGGATTGTTATTGAACTAGGCGCGCGAGTTGATCGCCGATCCGGACAGGCGCCCGCCACGCGAAAACCACCGGCCATTTCCGCCGCTGGTGACCCCTACGGGACTTGAACCCGTGTTTCAGCCGTGAAAGGGCCGCGTCCTAACCACTAGACGAAGGGGCCGCTGAGAGCGGAGTGCCGATTAGGCATTCGGGCCGCCCGGGTCAAGGCGGCAATCGGTCAATCCGCCCACGCCGCGTCTTCGAGATGGAGCTCGGCCGCAGGTCGTGCCGCCCAGTCGTCGATGCGGGCGCGGCCGGCGAGCCACAGGCGGCGGTGCGGGCCGGCGCCGAGCAGCGCCTGGCCGAGCGCGGTTTCGACCGAGCGGAAGGCGACGGTCTTGAGCGAGCGGCCGTCGTCGCCGGCAACGACGGCGCGAACATGGCTGGTGCCGACCACGTCGGCGCGCACCACCCGCACCGGACCGGTCGCGACGCGCGGCGCCGGCCAGCCGACGCCATAGGGTCCGCCCGCCTCCAGCGCCTCGACGATCGCCGGCGTGACGCCGCCGGGCGCGAGGATCGCATCGAGCAGCAGCGCGCGTTCGCCCTGCGCGCGGACGACGTCGACCGACAGCCGCGCGTCGAGGAAGTCGGCGAGGGCGTCGATCCGCGCCGCGTCGATCGTCAGCCCCGCCGCCATCGCATGGCCGCCGCCGGCCACCAGCAATCCCATATCCCTGGCCGCGAGCACGGCCGCGCCGAGATCGACGCCCGAGATCGACCGGCCCGATCCCTTGCCGGTGCCATGCGCGTCGACCGCGATCACGATCGCCGGGCGGCCCAGCCGTTCCTTGAGGCGTCCGGCGACGATGCCGATCACGCCGGGGTGCCAGCCCTGCCCCGATATCACCGCGACCGCGCGATTGCCCTGGCGCACCGCGATGTCCTCGGCCTCGGCCTGCACCGCCGCCTCGATCGCGCGGCGCTCCTCGTTGAGGCGGTTGAGTTCGATCGAGATCGCGCGCGCCTCGTCCGGATCCGATGTCGTCAGCAGGCGGACGCCGAGATCCGACTTGCCGACGCGGCCGCCGGCGTTGATCCGGGGACCGAGCGCGAAGCCGAGATCGGTGCAGGTCGGCGCGCGCTCCAGCCGGGCGGCGTCGATCAGGGCGGCGATACCGATGTTGCGGCGCTGCCCCATCACCTTGAGGCCCTGCGCGACGAACGCACGGTTGAGCCCGCGGAGCTGCGCGACATCCGCCACCGTTCCCAGCGCGACGAGATCGAGCAGGTCGAGCAGCCTAGGCTCGGGGCGGTTGGCGAAGAAGCCGCGCATGCGCAAGGTGCGGATCAGGGCGGCGCCGAGCAGGAAGGCGACGCCGACGGCGGCGAGATGGCCGTGCGACCGCGCTTCGTCGTCCTCGTCGAGCCGATTGGGATTGACCAGCGCGAAGGCCACCGGCAGCGCGCTCGCGCATTTGTGATGATCGACGACGATCACGTCGACCCTTGCCGCGCGCGCCATCTCCAGCGCCTCGAACGCCTGCGCGCCGCAATCGACCGTCACGATCAGCCGCGCACCGCCCTCGGCGATCCGCACCAGCGCCTCGCCCGACGGGCCATAGCCTTCCATCAGACGGTCGGGGATATAGGCCCTGGGATCGAGTCCGAGGTCGCGCAGCAGCCGGATCAGCAGTGCCGCCGAGGTCGCGCCGTCGACGTCGTAATCGCCGAACACCGTCACCGGCTCGCCCGCCGCGACCGCGTCGGCGAGCCGGCCGGCGGCGCGGTCCATGTCGCGGAAGATCGACGGATCGGGCATGAAGGCGCGGATGCTGGGCGCGCGATGCGCGTCGAGCGCTTCGGGCGGGCAGCCGCGCGCGAGCAGCAACTGGGTGACGAGATCGTCGCTGCCGAGCATGTCGTCACGCACGTCGGCGGAGCGCGCACGCCAGCGCCAGGGCTGGCCGAGGATCGAATGGGCGATGTTGAGGGCGGGGGTCATGTGCGGCGAATCATGGCATGGAAGCGGGTGGGGTGACAGCGGGGAATGTCGCGTTCAGGTCACTGCTCGGTGACGCGGAAGTTCAGCCGCCGCGTGACGTTGAAATCGAGCACCGCGACGAGGAAATAGGCGAGGGCCCATTTGGCGCGCGTGATCGGGCCGCCGCGCGCCTTGATCCAGGCCGCATCGACGCGGTCGCTCGATGCGATCTCGTCATCGACATAGGCGCGCATGCGATCGGCGAAGGCGCGATCCTCGATCCGCAGCATCAGTTCGAGATTGAGGTAAAGGCTGCGCATGTCGAAATTGGCCGAGCCGATATAGACCGCATTGTCGATCACGAAGAGCTTGGTGTGGAGCTTGGTGCGCTGATATTCGAAGATCTGCACGCCCTTGCGGACGAGGCCGGCATAAGTGAAGCGCGCCGCCGCGATCGTCGCCGTATTGTCCGATCTGGCGGCGGTGACGATCCGCGCCTTGCCGCGGCGGCCGATCCGGTCGAGCCGCGTCAGCATCGCCGGGTTGGGCGCGAAATAGGCGGCGATCATGTCGATCCGCCGCGCGCGCCGCATGTCGCGCTTGACAGCGCGCGCCCACGGGCTGAGCCGCCGCATCGGGCCGCCGAGCAGCCAGCGCACCGGGCCGGCCGACCCGCTCCAGCCTTCGAGCGCCGCCGCGAGATCGCGCAGCTTGGGCTTCGGCGTCCGCGACCAGGCGGACAGCGCGTCGAAATAGCCCGCGAGGTCGCCGACCGCGGGGCCATCGACCAGCAGGCCGAGGTCGCGCCACGCCTGATCGGCCGGCGTGCCGAAATAATCGTCGGAGACGTTGAAGCCGCCGACGATCACGCGCCGGCCATCGGCGAGCGCGAGCTTCTGATGATTGCGCAGCAGATAGCGGCGGCCGAAGCGCGGGATGAAACGGCAGACCGCGATGCCGGCCTCCTCCAGCGGCGTGAAGAAGTCGTTGTCGGCGGCATGATCGCTGCCGAAACCGTCGACGATCAGCGAGACCGCGACGCCGCGACGATACGCCTCGAACAAGGCGTCGCGGACCTGCCGGCCGGCATCGTCATCCTCATAGATATAATAGAGGATTCGCAGCGAGTCCGTGGCACCGTCGATCAGCCTGAGCAGCGCTTCGAGGCGCAGCGGACCGGTGTCGAGCAGGCGCAGCCGGTTGCCGTCGACGGTGAACCAGGGATCAGATGCAGATGCGGATGGGGGTGGGGCCGTGGCCATCGCCGAGCCATGGCCCGGCGATGGGGGCGATGGCAAGCGCGGAGGCGGGATCGGACACCGGCTTCGGCTCGGCAGCAGGCCTGAGCACGGCGGCGGTCAGCGCGAGGCAGCGGCGCGGCGACGGGGCGAATTCACCTGTTACAGGGCGGTTTTCGCGATTTTGCCCCGCAAACAGGGGAAAAATGGCCTCGCGGCGGAATGGATGACGAAATTTTTCCAGCGATGACAACCCCATAGCATGCAAAAATCGGCGTCACCTGTTATCGTGCGGAACAGGGGAAGACAATCTGCATAACAGGTCGATTCCGCTGCAGAACAGGTCGGTTTTTCTGCAGAACAGGTCCACATGACAATGCGGCCGAGGCAGCCGACCGGAGGCCGCGCCGCCGGGTCAGGACTCGGCCAGCGCCCCTTCGATCGCCGCCTTCAGCTTCTCGCCGGCATCGGCCTCGACGCGCTGGACGGTGCGCTTGCCGGTGACCGGATCGGTCTGGTGGAAGCTGAACGCCTTACCCTTGAGCGGCGCGGAGATCAGGTCGGCGATCATCACCTCGCGATGGCGGTTCTCGGGCGTCGCGAACGGCGCGATCAGATCGACCAGCCAGATGCGGTCGCCCGCGATCCATTCCTCGAGCGTCAGCCGGTTCTCCGGCTCGATCATGCCGCGCTGCAGCTTCCGTTCGCCCTCGGGGCCGCATTTCGCCCAAAGCGCGAGGCCGACCGGCTTATCGCCATCGCGGAACAGATAGAAGGACTGGTGGATCAGCGCCGGCATCACCAGCCATTCGAGATCGCCGATCGCGAAGGCGCGGTGCAGCGGCGACTGCGACAGCAGCCACGCCATCATCCGTCCTGGTCAGGCTGGTGCGGTAGTCGATGCGGTTGCCGCCGACCGCGGCCGGGCTGGACGACGCGCCCATCGGATCGCCGCCACGCCGAGATCGGTCAGCGACAGAAGTTCGCCGGCCCCGGTGGTGCCGCTGCCATTGTTGTCGAACCACAGCTTGAACTGCGCGAAGGTCCGTCGGCGGCGGTCAGCCTGCCGTCGCAATTGGTGTCGAACGCGCGTAGCCCCTCATGTCGGTCTTCGCGCCTGCCTTGTCGGCAACGCACGAAATCTCGTTGATCCCGCCCATCCGGCCGTTGCCGCCGCGATCGTGCAAGGACCGCGTCGTCCTGATCCGGGGGCGGGTTCGGCGCGCTGCTGGAGCTGGCTGGCGCGATGCGTTTAATATTTGGCGATCGATGCCGTTACGCAGCGGCTCAGGTTGGCAGCGACCACAGGCAAGATGTCGGCCGGCGCCATGGAGCGGCCCGATCGGCCTTCGATCGCAGGGTTTAGGGGTTATTGCACCGTAATTCCATAACGGCTTGATCGCTGTAGTCTCTCGGGAGAAAGCTAGGGTTAGATGCCACAATTAAATCCCTATTTATCGACCAAAAGGAACCTTAGTGTAATCGGAATTATTTTCGAGCAAGCAGTTATATTGCCTTCTTGGTGAAATTCCTAAGTCTGAACCTATCGTTCTACCGTAAGAAATCGGATTTTTGAATTTCTAAAACAGGCTCGCCTGCATAATTGACGGCGATAGAATTCTTTATGACAAGGAGACCATTCTGATTCAGCCGCACTGTTTTATCGTTGATAGTTTTCAAGTTATAGGCTCGATTTTGAAGTCGGTCAGATTGATTTTTACTTGAAAGAAATCTCCAGATGTCGGAATTTAATACTCTAATCGGGCCAGGATTTTCACAGAGCGCGCGCGCCCGGCTTTCCGCGATATCGTTGAGATAGCCATAACGATGCCACGCCCAAACGGCTGGAACGCAAATTGCAAGGCCGCAAAAAACGATCGCCAAGATGGCCCAGCGACCCATTCGACCACTCCCTTTCCGGCACGCTGGAATTACGGTGCCAGTCCACTAAATGCACGAATTCTGCGCGGTCTTCGGCTTTGGCCCGCGCTTCTGCGCGGCGAGCACGCGGCCGGTGCGCTTTTCGATCTCGGCCATCCAGTCGGCGCTCCCGATCGGACGGCCCGATGTTTCCGACTGGCGCAGCGCACGCCAGGCAGCAGCGTCATCGGCCGACTCACCCAGGAATGCCGCGAAGTCGCCATAGCGTTCCAGCGCGGGGGCGGTGACGAGAGCATCGTCGATGCCCGCGAAATGCGCGCCGACGCTTGACCAGCGCCAGTCCTCGGCGCGATCGACCAGGCGGGCGCGAACCGGATTGAGCGATACGTAGCGCATCGCATGCGCGAGATGCGGTTCGTCCATCACGACTGCGCCGAACCGCCCCTGCCAGAGATGCCCGGTCCAGCGATGCCGCGCGTTGATGAAGCCTGTATAGCGGCGATGCGCAAAAGCGAAGGTCCGCCGTAGCCCGTCCTCGTCGGATGGCACGACGATCACATGCACATGATTGGGCATCAGGCAATAGCACCAGATTTCGGCCTCGGCCTTGACGGCCGCCTCGGCGAGCAGATCGCGGTACAGCGCATAATCGCCGTCCTCGAAGACTGTCTGCGCGCGCCGGTTCCCGCGCTGGGTCACATGATAGGGCAGGCCGGGAATGACGAGGCGGGGGAGACGGGCCATCGCGAATGTGTCGGATAATTAGTGTATTTAGTCAACTGGCACCGTAATCCAGTATTGACTGCGCCCGTTCTAAAACCAAGTGCAACAGCCCATGTAGCTGGATCGCAAAGTTGGAGCGGGAAATGGGATACAGCCATCTGAGCTACGTGGAGCGTCTGACGATCGCCGATTGTCAGCGCCGGGGATTGAGCATGCGGGCGATCGCCCGCATGCTCAATCGCAATCCTTCGACGATCAGTCGGGAACTGGAGCGGAACGTCTCGCCGTTTTTCGGCGGCTATAATCCGTGCGGCGCTTATTTCGGTGCAGTCAGGCGTCGCAGCGAGGCGCAGCGGGGGCGCCGCAAGCTGGCGCTCGACACCGCCCTGTTCGCAACCGTCGCCGGCCATCTGCGCGAGGGCTGGTCGCCCCTGCAGATCGCAGGCAGACTGCGCCGCATGGACTCCGGCGAGCCAGGCCAGCGCGTCTGCCATGAGACGATCTACGTCGCGCTCTACGCCCTGCCGCGCGGAGAGCTGCGCCGCGACCTGCTCGCCTGCCTGCGCCAGGGGCGCCAGAAGCGCCGGCCGCGCTCCCGCGGCACGGATCGCCGCGGTTTCGTGCCCGACGAGCTGAGGATCGCCGCCCGCCCCGAGGAGATCGCCGAGCGCCTGATCCCGGGCCATTGGGAGGGCGACTTCATCAAGGGCGCCCACAACCGCTCCGCCGTCGGCACACTCGTCGAACGCACCAGCCGCCTGGTCAGGATCGCCCGCATGGAAGGCCTCGACGCCGCTGCCGCGCAGAGCGGCTTCGAAGCCCTTTTCAGCGACGTCCCGCAGCATTTGCGCAAGACGCTCACCTACGATCGCGGCAGCGAGATGGCCCGTCACGCCGACCTCACCCGCAACACCGGCGTCAAAGTCTACTTCGCCGATCCCTATTGTCCCTGGCAGCGCCCGAGCAACGAGAACACGAACGGCCTCATCCGCCAATATCTCCCAAAAGGCATCGACCTATCCACCTTCTCCCAGGACGACCTCGACGCCATCGCCTACCGGCTCAACTCGAGACCCAGAAAGGTCCTCGACTTCCAGACACCCTATGAGGTCTATCATCGCCTTGTCGAAAACAACGACAGCGAACTCAAAAATGTTGCACTTCAGAGTTGACACCGCCCTGTCTTGGTCAATCCTTGACCCATCTCGCAACACGCCAACAAATTTATCGATCTCATTTATCTCAGCTTGATTGAAACCAACAGCGATAATCTCCGGCAATAATACGGCAATTCCACTTGCGGAAGTTACGCTACACGCAGAATAAACAACTGAATTTAGGTTCGTTGGATTGGAAATCTGTGCTGCTCACGGACACGCCAAGGATATTCTAGCGGCAGCCGCCCGGAGGTCTGAAGCACTGCAGGTACTCGAAACGCCTTGCGAACTAGACGGCCCAGATGACGGTGTTGGGGTTGGCATATTGATCTCCTAGTAAATTGACTTGATTTTATCGTGATTTAAAAATTGTAATTTTGCTACCTTCGATTTCCATATAAAAAAGGGTGTGGCCTTCTTCTGGATTCCAAGAATAATCTTCCTCTGGCCGAAACTCATAATATATTTCTAATTTCTTTGTTTTAGCTAAGTTCGTGGGCCATCTTATAAACTTATCAACCGTTAGTTTAACAATCCCTCGAACATAAGGCAAGATGCAGTGGTGATGAGTTTTACATTCTGGCTCGACCAAAGAACCTTCAAATGCCATCTTTGCCTTCACAATAGCCAAATATCGTCTATTCGTGCTGCCTTCCAGATCGTCCAGGCGCCGGCGTGCTTCGATCAAACCGGAAACTTCTGGCCCGCCGTTTATCGGTACTGTTGAAACGGCTCCCCCCGAACGAGGCACATGCACGAACATCGTTCCACCGGTATCCTGCCCCGCGGCTGCGTAAAGCGATCGAGCGCGCGCCAAATCCATTGGCACGCCGTCGCCGCTCTCAAACCTGATGCCCAGTGCAAGTTGGGCCTGCTTGTCGCCCGTTTGCGCTCGCCTCGCCTGTTCCTGAACGTCGGGAGCCGCAGCGCCCCGCAGGAACGATATCCCCATATAGGAGGTGGGTGCCGCACATCCTGCCAGCAACAGCGCGGCTGCGATCATAACTGAGAAACGAGATTGGGCAGACGAGGTAGGCCGGGCGCGCGAGGTGCCGTTGCCGAGCAGGGCAAACTGTCGACGTTCGGATGCCTTCATCACAAATAGCGCCATCAGCAAACTCCCCTAATAGGTTATTATGGCACATGACGTTCTCTACATCAATATCGACCAGTCCCGGAAAATCTCTCTCGGCAGCACAGAAATTCCGAACATATCATGTCCGGAATCTCGTACATTCCATGTACCTATCGAGCAAAATCCGCCCCCGCTCACCGCTCCCGCCCGGCCTCATCCATCGTATGCGCGATCGGCGACAGCAGATACTGGATGATCCGCCTCTCGCCGGTCTTGATCTCCGCCTGCACCGCCAGTCCCGGCCCGATCACCTGATCCTTCCCCGCCACCCGGATCGTCCGCCGCTCCAGCCGGATACGCGCGGCATAGACCAGCCCAGGCCCCGCACGCCGCTGGTCACCAGCACCCGCGGCCTGCCCCGGCGGCAAAGCCGCGACAGGCTGCTCGATCGCATCGCGGCTGATGCTCTCCACCACACCCTCGATCAGCCCATAGTCGGTGAAATTATACGCCTCCAGCTTCACCCGCACCTTCTGCCCCTCGCACACGAAGCCGATATCCTTGTTGAGGATCTGCGCCTCCACCTCCACCGCGGCATCGTCGGGCACGATCACCATCAGCGCCTGCGCCGGCTGGACGACGCCGCCGATCGTCGCGACCGCCAGTTGCTGCACGGTGCCGCTGACCGGTGCGCGCAGTTCCTGGAACGTCCGGCGGCGGGCCGACTTGCGCAACTCCTCGGTCGCCAGCCCCGATTTGTCGGTCGCCTCGGTCAGTTCGCTCACCGCGGCCTTGGCGAAGGTTTCGCGCAGCTTCGCCATCTCGGCATCGAGCGTGCCCATTGCCGCGCGCGATTTCGCGGCGGCCGCGGCCTGCACGTCGATGTTGCGCATGTGCTCGACGCGGAGCTGCTCATATTCGAGCAGGCGGATCTTCGAGAAATAGCCCTTGTCTGACAGCTCCTGCCGCCCCGCGAGCTGCCGTTCGACGAACGGCAGCGTCTGTTCGAGCTTGGCGATCTCGGCCTGCGCGGAGGCGAGTTCGGCGGCGCGCTCGGCGCGCTGCTGGAACAGGCTGGCGCGCTGCGCCTCATATTCGGCGATCGAGACCGCGACGAAGCGGTTCTGGATCGCGGCGACCGCCAGCAGAGTGTCGGCCGGCGCCACGAAGCGGCCCGATCGCCCTTCGAGCCAGGCGAGCAGCGCATCGTTGCGCGCCTTGGTGACGTTGGCGGAGATCAGGCTTTGGCTCGCCTGCGCTTCGTCGGCGCCTGAGAGGGTGGAATCGAGTTCGATCAGCAGCTGGCCCTTTTCGACATGCTGGCCGTTGCGGACGTGGATCGCGCGGACCGAGCCGATCTCGATCGGCTGGATCAGCTTGACGTTGGCCGACGGGATCACCTTGCCCTGCGCGATCGCGACCACGTCGACCCGGCCGATGAACGACCAGAGCAAAGCCAGGGCGAAGAGGGCACAGAGGGTCAGCATCAGCCAGCGGGCGCCGGGGCTGGCTGGCTTTTCCATGATTTCGAGGGCGGCGGGGAGGAATTCGTGGTCGGTGCGCGGGCGGGCTGCGGCGTCGGCGGCGTTTTGCTGGCGCCAGGATTCGCGGAAGATGGTCCAGTGGCGGTGGAGGGGTGTGGCTAGCATGGGGTGGGGTGCTTTTTGGGCGCGTGGGCGCGGGGGATGCGGGGACTTGGGTGAGTGGTTGATCCTTCCTTCTTGGTCATCCCGGCGCAAGCCGGGACCCATAAACACCCTAGATCGACTGATGAACTGGAAGGTCGAGCGCTCTTTTCTGAAAACTCAGCGTTTATGGGTCCCGGCTTTCGCCGGGATGACGAGGTGAAAAGAGCAAGAGTGCTTGCGGATATCTTCGCCCGATTGCCCTGACGGGAGATGCGGGGACTTGGGCATCCGTTCGGCGACTATCGTGATCCATGCCGAAAATGGGTCCCCGCCTTCGCGGGGATGACGGGTGGAGGGAGTTGGAGCGAGGTGCCGGGCACAGGTTCAATGATGCGCCGAAGCAAATCCTCCCCGGAACGGGGAGGGGGACCGGCGAAGCCGGTGGAGGGGCAGGGGCAGAGTTGGATATTTCCGACTTGGCTCGTCCGGACGGCTCGGGCATCGAGACCTGCCCCCGCCCCTCCACCACCCTTCGGGCGGTCCCCCTCCCCGTTCCGGGGAGGAATTTGGCCTCCCGGCAGCGGACAGGCTGCGTGCAATGCCTTCGCGTTCGGGATCATGCCGCCGTCCCCATCTGCTTGGCGTGGGGCTGGGCGTAGCGGCCGCCCCCTGGCGGAGCAGTTCGGCGTGGGTGCCTTCCTCGGTGATCGCGCCGCCCTCGACCGTGACGATGCGGTGGCACTGGCGGACGACGGAGAAACCCGTTCTATGCGGATCGTCGTTTCACGACAGTGGCAGGACGTGAACAGGCACCGCCACGCGCTTCGTGCGAAGAATTTCCTTCAGATCGGATGAGATCGGCAGGATCGGCGCCGGCGACGGATCGTCGAGGCCGGCATAGATCGCCGCACCGAGCCAGGTTTCGCCGGCGGGGATCGCGCCGACCAGTTGCGGCACCAGCGCGCGCGGGTGGATCAGGCTGCTGTTCGGCGCCACCCGCTGGATGCGCGCCTGGCGTGCGACCGGACCGATGTCGACGATCGTGCTGACGTCGTCGCCGCTGCGGATCTGCGCGCGGCGGGCGGCGAGGATCGTGGGCGCGTCGTCGTCGGGCCGCGCGATCGCGAAGCCGCCCTCGATCGCCGTCATCGCCACCGGCGCCTCGATCCGGTGCAGCCGGACATGCCAGTCGCCCGCCCACCACAGCCAGGTCTCGACCAGCATGTTGGTCCACGGCCGCCAGCGCGCGTGGAGCAGGTTGCCGGCCACCGACGCGGTCTCGCAGGCGGTGCGCACGCGCAGGTCGCGACCGTCGACGGTGAAGCCGATCATATTGTCGACCGCCGCCCAGTCGGCGCGATGCGGCCACGTCTCGGTGCAGAAGCCGTGGCGGGTGGAATAGGCGAATTTGGCATATGTCTCGGCGCCGTGGCGGCCTGCCGGTTCTGCTGGCCGCTGCTCAGCGCGATCGTCTGGCCGGGGCGATGCGAGACCAGCATGCCCGGCGCGGCGAGCGTGACGGGGGCTGCGGTCCGCTGCGGCACCGCCTCCTCGGCACGCCAGAACGGGTGATCGGGCGGCAGCGCCAGCGGCAGGAAGGTCCGGAACGCCCACCATGGCGAGCCGGGCGACATATAATCCTCGACCAGCGCGGCGTTGGGATAGGCGTAACCGAGTGTCAGCAGCCCGTCGCGCCGCGTCATCGGCTGTCGCGCCCACCAGCGCAAATGGCGCAGCCAGTGACCCTTGATCTCGCCCCACGGCAGCGCCTCGACACCGGCAAAGGCCAGCGCACCCCAGAACGCCGCGCAGCCGAAGCGCCAGGCGAGGCTGCGGCCGAACGGCAGAGCGGCGCCGTCGTCGGCGAACCATTCGGCGAATTGCGGTGCGAAGGCGGCGGCGCGCTGCCGTGCGCGGTCGCCGCGCGCGCCGTCGCCGCGGTCGAACACCGCCAGCAGCAGCGCATCGAAATGGATGGCGAAGCCGTTATAGTGATCGGCGCGACGGGTTATCCCGTCGCGATACCAGCCATCGCCGATGTGGAAGCTGTCGATCCGGTCGCGCCAGCGGCTGCGCGCTTCGGCATCGCCCCAGCCCGCCAACCGGGCGAGTGCGAGATCGGTCAGCGCGCGCATGCCCAGCCAGCTATTGTCGAAATGCTCGGCGTCGCGCGCGGCCGCGAGCCAGTTGGTCAGATGCGCGCGCGCGGTGGGGGCGAGCGGCCACCAGAAGGCGTCGGGCGCGATCAGCAATCCGGTGGCGATCGCCGAGGCCTCGACCAGCCGCTGGCTGCGATCGGTGGGCAGGCCCCAATATTCGCGATGGGCCGGGTCGGCGCCGTGGGTCAGGCCGCGCAGAATCAGGTCGCGCGTGGGGATCGCGTAGCCGCCGGCGGCGGCCGGCGCGAGGCCGAACAGCGGTCGGGCGAAGCCCTCGAGCGCCGCCGCGACCGGATCGGCGGTCGATGCATGCGGCTCGATCTCGACCCGCGCGCCGCCCGGCGCGGCATGGGCGACGAGCGGCGTATAGAGCGCCATCATCGCGGCGAACACGTCGTCGCGGGTGGCAAGCGGATTGTCACGGAGCGACTCGGCCATCGCGGCGATGCTATCACGCGCGCGTGACGCGTTTCACCAGCCGCCTATCGCGAAGCCATTCGGGTGCATATGTTCCTCGAACAGAATGCACCCGAATGAATTTACGCGCCCTGCGGCGACGGGTCGCCCCAACCGCCCTTGCGGCGGGTCTTCGGGATCGACGTGCCGCCCGGCTTGACCACGATCGGGCCGGCGGCACCGGGGCTGTCGCGGCCGATATCGCCGTCGGTGACCAGCTTCTTGATCTCGTCGCCGGTCAGCGTCTCATATTCGAGCAGCGCGGCGGCGAGCTTGTGCAGCGCGTCGATATGCTCGTTGAGCAAGGCCTTGGCGCGGTCGTAGCCGACCTCGACGATCCGCTTGATCTCCGAATCGATCAGTTGCGCGGTCTGGTTCGACATCGAACTCGACCGGCCGACGCCATAGCCGAGATAATTCTGCTCGTCCTCGCTATGCTGGACCGGGCCGACCGCGTCGGACATGCCCCAGCGCGTGACCATGTTGCGCGCGAGATTGGTCGCGCTCTGGATGTCGCTGGACGCGCCGCTCGACACCTTGTCATAGCCGAAGATCAGCTCCTCGGCGACGCGGCCGCCCATCGCGACGCTCAGATCGGCATACATCTTGTCGCGATGATAGCTGTAGCTGTCGCGCTCAGGCAGGCGCATCACCATGCCCAGCGCGCGGCCGCGCGGGATGATCGTCGCCTTGTGGATCGGGTCGGACGCCGGCTCGTAGATCGAGGCGAGCGCATGGCCGGCCTCATGATAGGCGGTCATCCGCTTCTCGTCCTCGGTCATCACCATCGACCGGCGCTCGGCGCCCATCATGACCTTGTCCTTGGCGGCCTCGAACTCGCTCATCGCGACGAGGCGCTTGCCGCGGCGGGCCGCCAGCAGCGCCGCCTCGTTGACGAGGTTGGCGAGATCGGCGCCCGAGAAGCCCGGCGTGCCGCGCGCAATGATGCGCGGGTCGACGTCGGGCGCCAGCGGCACCCGCTTCATGTGGACCTGGAGGATCTTGACGCGGCCGTCGATGTCGGGACGCGGCACCACCACCTGGCGATCGAAGCGGCCCGGGCGCAGCAGCGCCGGATCGAGCACGTCGGGCCGGTTGGTCGCGGCGATGATGATGATGCCCTCGTTCGCCTCGAAGCCGTCCATCTCGACCAGCAGCTGGTTCAGCGTCTGTTCGCGCTCGTCGTTCTGGTTGCCGAGGCCGGCGCCGCGGCTGCGGCCGACGGCGTCGATCTCGTCGATGAAGACGATGCAGGGCGCGTTCTTCTTCGCCTGTTCGAACATGTCGCGCACGCGGCTGGCGCCGACGCCGACGAACATCTCGACGAAATCGGAGCCCGAAATGGTGAAGAAGGGCACATTGGCCTCACCCGCGATCGCACGGGCGAGTAGGGTCTTGCCGGTACCGGGCGCGCCGACCAGCAGCGCGCCCTTGGGGATCTTGCCGCCGAGCCGCGCGAATTTCGAGGGGTCGCGCAAGAATTCGACGATCTCCTGAAGCTCTTCGCGCGCCTCATCGATGCCGGCGACGTCATCGAAGGTGACCTTGCCCTGCTTCTCGGTGAGCATGCGCGCGCGGCTCTTGCCGAAACCCATCGCGCCCGAACCGCTGCTCTTCTGCATCTGGCGGATGACGAAGAAGGCGATGCCGAGGATCAGCACGAACGGCAGCGACTGGTACAGCAGCAGCAGCCAGAAGTTCGGCGCTTCCTCGGGCTTGGCGGTGAACTTGACGCTCTTGGCGTAGAGCCGCTCGGTCAGGCCGGGGTCGTTGGGCGCGAGCGTCCGGAACTGATCGCCGTTCGAGAAGGTGCCGCTGACGACATTCTCGGCGATGTCGACCTGCTTGACCGAGCCCTCGTCGACCTTGGCCAGGAATTCGGAATAAGCGATGGTCTTGCCCGTGCCTGGGACGGGGCGATCGAGCAGCGACACGAACAGCGCCAGCGCGACGAGGATGCCCACCCAGATCAGGAGGCTCTTCATCCAGGGATTGGTTTCCGGTTCCTTGTCGTCGCTCATCTGCGTCTGAATCTCCGCTCTATCGTCTCAAGATAGGCGATAGGGGATTAATGACAATGGAATGGCGTCAGAATCCCCGATCCGATCGCTATTTCGTTCGTCTTGGTGGCGCCGGGGCCAGCCGCCACACCGGTCCGCCGGTCGCGACCAGCGCGCCGATGCTGGCCTTGCCGCCTGCCGCCAGCGTCTCCAGCAGCCGGTCGATGTCCGGGCCGGGCGGGTTCCGGCCGGGATCGAGACGATCGATCGTATAAGCGAGCAGGCGGCGGCGGAGTTCGGCAGGCAGGTCGGCCGGGTCGAGACTGAGCGAAGTGCCGTCGCCGGTCAGCCGTTCGCCGGCCAGCCGCCGCACCGTCCAGTCGAGCGCGTCGTGCGCGTCGGCGAGATGCGCCGCGCTGGCGGCGAAGGCCCGCGGATCGATCCAGCCGCTGTGCTGCAATGCGGTTCGCACCCGGGCCCGATCGAACCGGGCGTCGCGGTTGGACGGATCGTCGATCGCCACGAGTCCGGCCGCTTCGACGATCGCGGCGAGCTCGAGGCGGCGCCAATCGAGCAGCGGCCGCACGATGCGTCCGTTGACGGCGCGGATGCCGGCAAGGCCGCCGACGCCGGCGCCGCGGTTGAGCCGCATCAGCATGGTCTCGGCCTGATCGTCGGCGTGGTGCGCGGTCAGCAGCCAGTCGAGACCGGCGCCGATCCGCCATGTCTCGAGCAAATTGTAGCGCGTGCGGCGGGCGCCGGCCTGCAGCGATCCGGTGATCGGCGCGTCGGGGCGGAGCGTGGCATGGGGAATGCCGAGATCCGCCGCGACGGCGGCGACCATCGCCGCCTCGTCGGCGGCTGCAGGGCGGAGGCCATGGTCGACGGTGGCAGCGGCGATGCGGCCCGGCGCGGCGTCGTGCGCCAGCAGCAGCAGCGCCAGGCTGTCGGGACCGCCGGAGACGGCGATACCGAGGCGCGCGGTATTGTGGTCGCCGATCAGGCGGGTGAGATTTTGGGTGAAGCGGGCGGCGGTGGAGGTCATTTCTTGGCCCCTCCCCTTCAGGGCTAAAGCGATGCACACATCTCAGGACCGTGCTGCACTTAGCCCCTCCCCTTCAGGGGAGGGGTTGGGGTGGGGGCGAGCGAAGCGAGCTTTTCAGCCATTTTTTGCGCGTTCGGATCGACATCGAGTGGCTCTCCCGACTCCCCCACCCCAACCCCTCCCCTGAAGGGGAGGGGCTTAAGGCGTCAGGCCGCCTTGCACTTCGCCTCGGTGCGGCCCTTGGCGACCTGCGTCTTCAGGCTTGCCGATGCGGTGGCGCCATAGACGTCGCTGAATTCGTCATAGACCTTGCACGCGTCGGCCAGTTTCTTGAGCTTCGTCAGCGCCACGCCGAGATAATAGAGGCTGTCGGGCGCGCGCTCGCCCTTCGGGTTCTTCTGATAGTTCTGGTAGAATTCGGTCGCCGCGAGCGCCGGCTTGCCGTCGTCGAGATAGGCACGGCCGAGCAGGTTGCGGGTGAAGCTGATCCGCTTGTGGGTGCCATATTTGTTGGCCGTCGCCTTCAGCTGGACCTGCGCCTCGGGATAGAATTTCGCCTCCCACAGCCGATAGCCATAGGTATATTCATTCTCGCCGGCATCGTCGGACGACGGCTTGGCGATCTCGGCAACGGCGGCCTTGCGCGCCGTGCTGGTGCCCGGCGAGGCCGCGGCAGTGGGCGCCGGCGCGGGTTTGGGCGTCGCCTGCGTTGTCGGGGACGGAGACGCGGCCGGCGGCGGGGCGACTTCGCCGCTGTCGTCGGTACTGGCCGCTGGAGCCGGCCCCTCGATCGCCTTCAGTCTCGTATCGGTGTCGGTCTTGAGCTTGCCCAACGCCTCTTCGAGCTGGCGCAGCTTGTAGGCGTTCTGTTCACCCTGGCCGGTCAGCGTCGCGAGTTGCGATTCGAGCGCGTCGACCCGCGCCGACAGATCGGCGAGCGGGGCCGTCGCCGGATTGCCGGCGGCGGGCGTCGGCGTCGGCACTGCGCCGATCTCGGGTTCGATCGTCTGCCCGGTGCCGCCGGGGAAGACCTTGCGCTGGACGGCACGGACCTCGCGCTCCAGCTTGTCCACGCGGCGCGTCAAAACCTCTTCCTGCGCAAGGGCCGGCGTCGCGGCGGTCGACGCGAGCAGGAGGGCGGCGATCAGCGTCTTTCGCATGCAGTCAAATCCCCTTTGGCAAATCCCTTTTTCAGGTTGCGTTCCTGACGAGGCTGCGAGCCTACTCTGCCCGACGCCGCCTGTCGCCCCCTGCTCAAGGCTGGCCGGGCGGGGGTGGCGTCGACGCGCCGGCCGGCGGTGCGACCGGCTGCGCCGGGGCCGTGTCGGGTGTCGATCCGGTCGGCGTCGACGCAGGCTGAGGCTGCGGCGCCGCCGCCTGCGGGGTGCGCTGGCGCGGCGTGCGCTGCGGCTCCGGCCGGGATTGCGGCGGCGGCATCAGCGGCTGGGCGACCGGCGGTGCCGGCGCGACTGCGGTGGCGGGCGTGGCGGCCGGCGCCGGCGCGCCACGCGCGGCGAGCGCGGCGGCGCTGATCGCGACATCCTTGATCCGCTTGTCGGGTTCGCCGAGCGGCGGCACCGGAGCGCCGCCGACGGTGACGCTCAGCGCCTGCGGACGGCCGGTCATGATCTGCGGATTCACCGCGTCGCCGGGCACTTCATAGCGCTCGCCGGCAGCCATTTCCTTTTCGAACAGGCGCTTGCCGGTGCCGTCATAGACACGCATCCAGACCGGTTCGATGGCGGTCAGCACGACCGCGCCGGACTGTGGCGCGACCGGATGCGGCACGGCCGGGCCGCCGGTGGCGGGCTGGGCGCCCGCGATCACGGCCTCGACCGCCTGATCGGCGTCGCTGCTCGCACCGCCCGACAGCAGCTCGGAACGCCAGACGCCATAAGCGACGAGGATCAGCAGGGCGATCGCCGCGGCGGTCCAGGCGAGCAGGCGCGTCGGCACGCGCGCGGGGTCGGCGGGCTCGTAGGGCTGCAATTCGGTGCGCCTGGCGCTGCCGGTGCCGGCCGCGACCATTTCCGCGCGCAGCGCGCGGGCGATGTCGACCTCGCTCAGCCCGACCGCGCGGGCATGCGCCTTGGCGAAACCGATCGAATAGGTCGCGGTGGGCATCGCGGCATAGTCGCTCGCCTCGATCGCCTCAAGCATGCGCTGCGGCACGCGCGTGCGGTTCGCGATGTCGGAGACGTCCAGCCCCGCCGCAACGCGGGCGTCGCGCAGCCTTTCCCCGACACGCTTGGGGAAGAGGTTCGCGTCCTCGTCTTCGCCGTCTGCCATGATTTTTGTGCGCCCCGTTATCGGCATCGTTCCGTGTTGCCCGGTGCGCGGCCTTGTCGCCGATTGGCTTGACTTCTGTCAATCGTAAACGGGCGGAAATGCGCGCTTTTCCGGATGACCAGGCGGTTTTCCAAAAGCGGCGGACGCGCCCGTTCCGGAGATCAACTCAGCTCGACGGCATGCGCTTCGGCCCAGCCGGTCAGCGCGGCGCGCATGTCGCGCGGCGGCTTCGCGAGCAGCGCGGGCAGGTCGGTGCGGAGCGCCGCAGCGTCGAGCGAGCGGATCATCGCCTTGACCGGTCCGATCGCCGCCGGCGTGATCGACAGCCGCTCGAGTCCGAGTCCGATCAGCGCCATTGCTTCCAGCGTGCGGCCGCCCATTTCGCCGCAGATCGTCACCGGCACGCCGGCCGCCTTCGCCTGGCCGATCACGCGCGCCAGAAAGCGCAGGATCGCGGGGCTGAGCCAGTCATAGCGTTCGGCGAGCTTCGGGTTGGCGCGGTCGGCGGCGAACAGGAACTGGGTCAGATCGTTGGTGCCGATCGACAGGAAATCGAGCTGCGGGAACATCAGGTCGAGCATCTCGGCGAGCGCCGGCACTTCGAGCATCGTGCCGTAGCGGATCGCAAGCGGCAGCTGGCGCCCGCGCGAGGCAAGCCACGCACGCTGCGCCTCGAACAGCGCCTTCGCCTCCTCATATTCCCACGGCTCGGAAACCATCGGGAACATCACGTTGAGCGTGCGGCCGGCCGCGGCCTCGATCAGCGCGCGCGCCTGCGCCTTCATCAGCCCGTCGCGCTCCAGCGCCACCCGAATCGCGCGCCAGCCCATCGCCGGATTCTCTTCCTCGCCGCCGGCGTCGAGCCGCATGTAAGGCAAAGCCTTGTCACCGCCGATGTCGACGGTGCGGAACACCACGGGCCGGTCGCCCGCCCCTTCGAGCACATCGCGATACAGCCGCTGCTGGCGCTCGCGCTGCGGCAGGGTCGCCGAGACGAGGAACTGGAATTCGGTGCGGAACAGACCGATGCCGTCGGCACCGGTCAGGTCGAGCGCGGCGATGTCGTCGCGCAGGCCGGCGTTGATCATCAGCGTGACGCGGACGCCATCGCTGGTCGTCGGCGGGTCGGCGCGGGCCGCGGCGAAGGCGGCGCGGCGCTTCTGCGTCAGCGCATTCTTGGCGACGAACGCTTCCTCCATCGACGCCGTCGGCCGGACGAACACGGCGCCTTCGTTGACGTCGAGCAGCAACCGGTCGCCCTCGCCGATCATCCGCCGGACATCGCGGACGCGGCCGAGCACAGGTACGCCCATCGCGCGCGCGACGATCGTGACATGGGCGGTCAGCGACCCTTCCTCCAGCACCACGCCTTTGAGGCGCCGCCGGTCATATTCGAGCAGTTCGGCGGGGCCGAGGTTGCGCGCGATCAGGATCGCGTCCTGCCGCAGCCCCATCTTGGCGGCGCTGCCGAGCTGGCCCGAGACGATCCTCAGCAGCCGGTTGGCGAGATCCTCGAGATCGTGCATGCGATCGGCGAGCAACGGATCGTCGATCTGGCGCATCCGCATCCGCGTACGCTGCTGGACGCGCTCGATCGCCGCCTCGGCGGTCAGCCCGCTGTCGATCGCCTCGTTGATGCGCCGCTTCCAGCCCTCGTCATAGGCGAACATCTTGTAGGTCTCGAGCACCTCTTCATGCTCGCCGCCCATGCCGAATTCGGCCTGGCTCGCCATCCGGTCGATCTGCTCGCGCATCTTGTCGAACGCCGAATAGAGCCGTTGGCGCTCGGCCTCGGTATCCTCGGCCACGGTATGTTCGATCGTCACGCGCGGCTGGTGATAGACGGCGACGCCCTGCGCCATGCCGTCGACCAGCTTCTGGCCGGCCATCCGCACCGCGGCGGTGCTCTGCACGCGGCCGGCCTGCGCCGAAGTCTCGTCGATCAGCCCGGCATTGTGAATCAATTCTGCGAGCACCATCGCCACGGTCTGCAACGCCTCGATCTCGACATCGCCATAACGGCGGGGGGCGGCATGCTGGACCGCGAGCACGCCCACCGATTCCTCGCGGCGGACGATCGGCACGCCGGCGAAGCTGTGGAACAATTCCTCGCCGGTCTCGGGCTTGTAGGCGAAATCGGGATGGCTGGTCGCCTCGTCGAGGTTGAGCGTCGCGACATCCTCGGCAATCGTGCCGACCAGCCCCTCGCCCAGCGCCATCTTGGTGACGTGGACTGCCGCCTGGTTCAGGCCGCGGGTCGCGAACAGCTCGAGCACGCCGTCGCGCAGCAGATAGATCGAGCAGACCTCGCTATCGAGCGCCTCGCCGATGATGTTGACGACATGGTTGAGCTTGGTCTGCGCATTGGTGCGCGCCGCCATCACGTCGTGAAGACGGGTCAGTATCTCCCGGGCGGCAGAGGCGGCAGAACTTACGGGCATGGATGTGCGCTATCAGATTGGACGCGGCGGTGCCAACGGGGAAGCGCGGTCAGCGCGGAAGTTCGTCGCCGGGTTGCGGCGGGTTGCCCTTGCCAGCCCGTTCGAGGATGGCAAGGGTTTTGGGGATATCGGCACGCGCTGCTCTCTCGGCGAAGTGACGCTCGGTGTGCAGCAGAGACCACGGGCGCAGGGTGAAACCGCTTCGCTTCATGCTCGCCTGCTTACGCTGCAATCCCCCGCGCCGCCAGCGCGCCATCGGCTTCGCGTATCAATGTCGCGATGATGTCCGCGAGCGGCTCCTCGGTCTTGACCATGCCGACCGACTGGCCGGCCATCAGCGACCCGCCCTCGACGTCGCCGTCGATCACCGCGCGGCGCAGGGCGCCCGCCCAATAATGTTCGATCTGGAGCTGCGCCTCGCCCATCTCGACCGCACCCGAATCGAGCAGATTGGCGACTTCGCGCTGCTTGGCGGTGAAGCTTTCGGTGCCGGCATTCTTCAGCGCGCGCACCGGGATGACCGGAAGGCGCGGATCGATCTGGACGCTGGAAATCGCGTCGCGTGCCGAGGCGCGGATGAACGCCTTCTTGAAATTGGGATGGGCAATGCATTCGTGCGCGCAGACGAAGCGGGTGCCGAGCTGGACGCCGGCGGCGCCCATTTCGAGATAGGCCGCGATCGCCTCGCCGCGCGCGATTCCGCCGGCGACGAACACCGGCAGCTGCGCCGCCAGGTCGGGCAGCATTTCCTGCGCCAGCACGCCGGTGGAGACGGGACCGATATGGCCGCCGGCCTCCATGCCCTCGATCACCAGCGCGTCGACGCCCGAGCGCACGAGCTTCTTCGCCAGCGCCAGCGCCGGCGCGAAGCAGATCAGCTTCGCGCCCGAGGCCTTGATCGCATCGATGCTGCCGGCCGGCGGCAGGCCGCCGGCGAGCACGACATGGCTGACCCCGTGTTTCGCACAGACCGCGATCAACGCCATCAGATCGGGATGCATGGTGATCAGGTTGACGCCGAACGGCCTGGTCGTGCGCAGTTTGGTCTCGGCGATCTCGGTATCGAGCAAAGCCGGCGTCATCGCCCCGCAGGCGATCACGCCGAAGCCGCCGGCATTCGACATCGCCGAGACCAAATGGCGCTCGCTGATCCACGACATGGCGCCGGCCATGATCGCGACGTCGGAGCCGAGGAATTCGCAGCCCCGCGCCATCAGCGCGGAGAGGCGGGCCGAACGGCTCAAGCGGCCTCCTCCACGGCATCGAGGCCGTATGCCGTGTGCAGCACGCGGACGGCGAGTTCGGTATAATCTTCCTCGATCAACACGCTCACCTTGATCTCCGACGTCGTGATCGCCTGGATGTTGATGCCGCGATCGGCCAGCGCCTTGAACATGATCGATGCGACACCGGCATGACTGCGCATGCCGACGCCGACCACCGAGATCTTGCACACCCTGGTGTCGTGGATCAGCCGCTCATAGCCGATCACGGCCTGCGCCTTGCCCAGCACGTCGAGCGCGCGGACGAGTTCGGCGCCCGGCACGGTGAAGGTGACGTCGGTCGAGCCGGTGTCGTGCGCGATGTTCTGGATGATCATGTCGACATTGATGCTGGCGTCGGCGAGCGGCGCGAAGATGCTGGCGACCGCGCCGGGCCGGTCGGGCACCCTCGTCAAGGTGATCTTCGCCTCGTTCTTGTCGTGTGCGATGCCGGTGATGAGTTGCCGTTCCACTGCCGTGTCCCCGATTTCGTCGTCGCCGACGATCAGCGTGCCGCGATGGCCGCTGTCGTCCTTACCATCGTCGAAGGAGGAGAGCACGCGGACGCGCACCTTCTCCTTCATCGCCAGCCCCACCGAGCGCGTCTGGAGCACTTTCGCGCCCACGCTCGCCAGTTCCAGCATTTCCTCATAGGTGACCCGGCTGAGCTTGCGCGCGCGCGGCACGATCCGCGGGTCGGTGGTGTAGACGCCGTCGACGTCGGTATAGATGTCGCAGCGATCGGCCTTCATCGCCGCCGCGACCGCGACCGCCGAAGTATCCGAGCCGCCGCGGCCCAGCGTCGTCACGCGATTGCTGTCGGCGACGCCCTGGAAGCCGGGAATCACAGCGACCTCGCCGGTCGCCAGCGCGGCGTCGAGCGCCGCGGTGTCGATCGTGCCGATGCGGGCGGAGGCGTGGGCGTCGTTGGTGTGAATCGGCAATTGCCAGCCGAGCCAGCTGCGCGCCGGCACGCCGATCGCCTGCAGCGCGATCGCCAGCAGTCCGCTGGTGACCTGCTCGCCGGCGGCGACGACCACGTCATATTCGCGCGGATCGTAGAGCGCGCTGGCCTCACGGCAGAAGCCGACCAGCCGATCGGTCTCGCCCGCCATCGCCGACACGACGACGGCGACCTGGTTGCCAGCCTCCACCTCGCGCTTCACGCGCGCGGCGACGTTGCGGATCCGCTCGATGCCCGCCATCGAGGTGCCGCCGAACTTCATCACGATACGGGCCATGGAACCGCTTTTTCCCCAGAAATATTGGCCGTTCCGCGAACGGCGGCGTCCTGATAGGGATGAGGCACCATGAACGCAACCGCGACGATCGACCCCCGTGAAGCCGCCCATTTCGGCGCGCTCGCCGCCGACTGGTGGGATCCGAAGGGATCGTCCGCCATGCTCCACAAACTCAACCCGGCCAGGCTGGGCTATATCCGCGAGCAGGTGAACGCGCATCTCGGCGCCGACCCCACGACGCTGAAGCCGCTCGCCGGCCGGACCGCGCTGGACGTCGGCTGCGGCGCGGGCCTGTTGTGCGAACCGCTGGCGCGGCTGGGGGCAATCGTGACCGGGATCGATGCGGCGGCCGAAAATGTCGCGGCGGCACGGTCGCATGCCGGGGGTCAGGGTCTCGCGATCGACTATCGCACGGGCGAACTCGACCAGCTCGGCGGCGCGACCTTCGACCTCGTGATCTCGATGGAAGTGATCGAGCATGTCGCCGATCCGGCGGCGTTCGTCGCCGGCCTCGCCGCCGCGCTGGCGCCGGGCGGCCTGCTGATCGTCTCGACCCCCAACCGCACCGCGCTGTCGCGGCTGGCGCTGATCACGATCGGCGAGGGGACCGGCCGGGTCCCGAAGGGCACGCACGACTGGAGCAAGTTCCTGAGGCCCGACGAACTGGCCGCGCTGCTGGGCGAGGCCGGGCTGACGGTGATCGACCGCCGCGGCCTTTCGCTCGATCCGCGCAAGGGGTTCGTGCTGTCGGACGATCTGAAGCTGGATTATTTCCTGACGGCCGTGAAGGGCCGAGCCTAGCCGAAATCGACCTTGTCGTAATGCGCCGGCGGGGCGATCACTTCCATCCGCTCGCTCAGCAGCGGACGGAAGCCGGGGCGCGATTTGAGACCGGCGTACCAGCGGCTGGTCAGCTCATGGCCCTTCCAGTCGATGCCGCCGAGATAGTCGGTCACCGACATGTGCGCCGCCGCGGTGAGATCGGCGAGGCTGAGCGTCGCGCCCGCCAGCCAGTTGCGGTGATCGAGCAGATAATCGGTGTAGTCGAGATGGCTGACGGCGTTCTTCATGGCCTCGCGCAGCACCTTGGCGTCGGGCGTCGCGCGTTCGACGAGGCGCTTGCGCATCTTCTCGTGCATCAGCGGGGCAACGACGTCGCCATAGAATTGCTGGTCGAACCAGGCGACGAGGCGGCGGATCTCGGCGCGGTTCTGCGAGGTGCCGCTGATCATCGGCGACTTCGCCTCGGTCTCCTCGATATATTCGCAGATCGCCTGGCTATCCATCAGCACCAGCCCGCGCTCGCGCTCGACCAGCACCGGCGTCTGCCCGGCGGGATTCATGTCGAGAAATTCGTCGCGCCGGAGCCACGGCGATTCGCGCACCAGCTCATAGCCGATCCCCTTTTCACCAAGGAGAAGCCGGACCTTACGCGAGAAGGGACAAAGCGGGAATTGGAAGAGGAGCCACATGGAGGCGCCCTGTTAGGACTCCATGGGCGGCGGTGGAAGGGGGGATTGGCGGCAAAGCATGATTGTTATAGAACTGACCGCGAATTTCCAGAAAGACGATCATGGGACTGAGCATCAAGGACGCGGCAACCGAGCGGCTGATCCGGCGACTTGCGCAGATGGAGCGCAGCAGCCTGACCGGCGCGGTCCGGCTTGCGGTGGAGAACCAGATCGCGCGCAGCAGCACCCGTACGCCCGACGAAATCGCGCGAATGCGGGCGAAGATCAAGGAGCTGCAGGAGCTCGTCAAACGCGAGGAGATCGACTGGTCGGTCAGCGAGGACGACATCCTCGGCTATGACGCGGACGGCATTCCAGAGACGTCGAATCGAGACGCCCGATCCGAATGATCGTCGTCGACAGTTCGGCGCTGGTCGCCGTCATCCTCTCCGAACCCGACTCGTCACGGCTCGAACAGCTGCTGGTCAGCCGGCAATCATTGATTGGAGCGCCCAATCTGTTCGAGACCAGACTGGTGCTGTCGCGCCGAAACCCGAATGCGATCCAGGCGCTGGACATCATTATCGCGACGGTAAGGATGGAGGTCGCGCCATTCGATGCCGCGCTCGTCCCCATCGCGCAGGATGCCTATTGGCGTTTCGGCAAGGGCCGCCATCCCGCCGCGCTCAATTTTGGCGACTGCATGGCCTATGCGCTGGCAAAATCGCGCGATGCGCCGCTTCTGTTCAAGGGCAACGACTTTGCCCTGACGGACATCGAAGCCGCAATCTGATCCCGACCGCTACCGCGCGAGCACGCGATCGGCCACGAACGCGTTGGTCTTGCGCTCGTAGCCGAACGTCGATGTCGGCCCGTGCCCCGGCACGAAATGCGTATCCTCGCCCAGCGGCCAGAGTTTCTGCGTGATCGCGTCGATCAGGTTCTGGTGATTGCCCATCGGAAAATCGGTCCGGCCGATCGAGCCCTGGAACAGCACGTCGCCGACGATCGCGACCTGCGACGCCGGGTGATGGAAGACGACATGGCCGGGGGTGTGGCCGGGGCAGTGGATCACGTCGAGCACGAGATCGCCGACCGTGACCGTGTCGCCGTCGACCAGCCAGCGATCGGGTTCGAAGATCCGGCCGTCGATGCCATAGGCGCGGCCGTCATCCTCGAGCCGGCTGATCCAGAAGCGATCGGCCTCGTGCGGCCCTTCGATCGGCACGCCGAGTTCCTTCGCGAGCAGGCCGGCCTGGCCGCAATGATCGATATGGCCGTGGGTGACCAGGATCTTCTCGACCTCGACCCCCAGCTTCGCGGCGGCCGCCTTGAGCTTGCCGAGTTCGGCGCCGGGATCGGTGAAGGCGCCCTTCATCGTCGCGGTGCACCAGATCAGGGTGCAGTTCTGCTGGAGCGCCGTCACGGGCAGGATCGCGACGCGCATCGGGGGTTCGGCATTGCTCATGCGCGTCAGATGGCGGCGAAGCGGCTGCGTTGCAAGCCGGCCATGATGCATTGCAGCGAAGTCAGCACTCGACGACGTTGACCGCGAGTCCGCCCAGCGACGTCTCCTTGTAGCGATCGGACATGTCGAGGCCGGTCTTGCGCATCGTCTCGATCACCTGATCGAGGCTGACGCGATGCGTGCCGTCGCCCAGCATCGCCAGCCGTGTCGCCTCGATCGCCTTGACCGATCCCACCGCGTTGCGTTCGATGCAGGGCACCTGCACCAGCCCGCCGACCGGATCGCAGGTGAGGCCGAGATTATGCTCCATGCCGATCTCGGCAGCATTCTCGATCTGCGCCGGCGTGGCGCCCAGCGCTGCCGCCAACCCCGCGGCGGCCATCGAGCAGGCGACGCCGACCTCGCCCTGGCAACCGACCTCGGCGCCCGAGATCGAGGCATTCTCCTTGAACAGCGAACCGATCGCGGCGGCGGTCAGCAGGAAATCCTCGGCGCCGGCATCGGTCGCCTTGGGCGCGAAGCGCTCATAATAGCGCAGCACCGCGGGGACGATGCCGGCGGCGCCGTTGGTCGGCGCGGTGACGACGCGGCCGCCGGCGGCATTCTCCTCGTTGACCGCGAGCGCCCACAAATTGATCCAGTCGATCACGCTCAGCGGGTCCGACAGCGCGCGTTCCTGCCGCGCGATCAGGGTGCGATAGATGCCGGGCGCGCGACGCTTGACGTTGAGGCCGCCGGGCAAGATGCCGGAGGCGGCGATGCCGCGATCGATGCAGGCGTTCATCGCCGCCCGGATCGCGCTCAGCCGCGCCGAGACCGTGGCGGCGGGTATCGTCGCTTCCTCATTGGCGCGCATCATCTGGGCGATCGTAAGTCCGGTCGCCGCAGCGCGCGCGACCAGGGCGTCGCCCGAGCTGAAGCCGTGCGGCACGTCCCAGCCGCCCTCGGCCGGCGCGTTGCGGCCGGTCTGGTCCTCGTCGAGCACCGCGCCGCCGCCGATCGAATAATAGGTCCGGCGGAGCCGTTCGCCGCCGCCGCCATCGAAGGCGGTGAAAATCATCGCATTGCTGTGAAATTCGAGCCGTTCGCGCTGCAGGAAGCGCAGGTCGCGCGCTTCGTCGAACGCGATTTCGTGAGTGCCGGCAACATCGAGCCGGCCGGTGGCGCGAATGCGCGCGACGATCAGGTCCGCGGCGTCGGGATCGATGCCGTCGGGTGTCTGGCCCGACAGCCCGAGCAGCACCGCGCGGTCGCTGGCATGGCCCTTGCCGGTCAGCGCCAGCGATCCGTAGAGCGCGGCATCGATCCGGGCGACCTGCGCGAGCGTGCCGGCGGCGGCGAGCCGGCCTGCGAAATCGGCGGCCGCGGTCATCGGCCCCATCGTATGCGAACTCGACGGGCCGACGCCGATCTTGAAGAGGTCGAAAGTGCTGGCGACCATGACGGTTCCGATGCTGGACGGGCTTCACGCCCATTCACGCGCCATTCTAATCAAGCGCGGCCGCGGGGATTTGCAATCGCCGCCGGACCGCCGGCGCGATCCGAGTCAGGCGACGACGATCAGAACGGCATCCATTTCTGCTTTTCGCTGAACTTCATGTAGCCGGCGCTGACGCCAAGCCGATAGCCGACGCCGAGCCGGATCGGGATCAGCACGACGTCACCCGAGCGCAGATAGCTGGCGGTGAAGCCGCCGACGAAATAGGCGCTGCCCTCGCCCGCCGGGAAGCGTTTGTAGAGTTCCTGGCTGTCATAGAGATTATAGACCAGCACGAAGGTCTTCGACGCGTTGCCGCCGACATCGAAGCCCAGCGACGGGCCGGTCCAATAGGCCGGGCGCTCGCCCTCGACCTTGTGGTGCAGCGTGCCCGAGCCATAGCGCAGGCCGACGACGAACGCGCCCGACGCCTCGCGGCCGGCGATATAGGCATTGGGCTCGCCCTGGTCCTTGAGGATCTTCTCGAGGATGCCGGCGAGTCCCTCGGCGCCCTTGCCGAACACGCCCTCGGCCGCGCCGATCAGATCGTCGCGTTTGTAGGTCGGCCCAGTGACGACGCTGGTTTCGGCCGACGGACGGCCGGTGGTGGGGGCGGCTTCGGTGCCGGCCGTGGCGGTGCTGTCGGTCGGCATCGACGATTCGGGTTCGTAGCGCGCCGACGGCGCATCGGCGGCGGGCGGTGCGGGCGGTGTGGCCGGCGCGACGGTGGTATCGGTCTCCGCCGCCTTGCTCGCCGGGGCGCCGGGCACGAGATCGGCATCGATCGCCGTATCGGGATCGATCGAGCGAATCTGTGCGAATACAGGCGTCGCCGCCAATGAGAACAACGTGGCGGCCAAGACCGCCTTCAAGCCCGGATAGCGCGAACGCATGGCAATCCCCCGAAAATCAGACCCTTGTGGTTAATGCTTCACAAGATGACTTCGCAATGAACGCCGCGATGAACCGAGTCCGATTCGGGCCGGACCGAAACGATAGGCGGTTAAATCGATGGATTGATCGCCGCGCCGCCCCCCGCTATAGCCCGCCTTCGCCGCAGCCGGAGACGTGGGTGAGTGGCTGAAACCAGCGGTTTGCTAAACCGCCGTAGGGGGATTACTCCTACCGAGGGTTCGAATCCCTCCGTCTCCGCCAATTATGTTTCCCAAACTATTGAAACAAGCTGATAAGAGCGACGCAAACCGCGTCTAGCCCAAGCTCGTGCCAAAGGCGTACGGCGGATAATGGTGCTTGTTGGCGGATGATCGCAGACGATTGACTAACCGACGATCCGCCCGCTCTCGGTCACGATCGCGATATCCGTCTTCGACGTGGGTGCGGCGATCCCGCTGATCCGACCGGCGGCGCTCGGAACGTCGCCGGTCGGTCCGCTTTTGGGCAAATGCGTCCGCATAGCTGCCATTGGCTCAGCGGACATGCTGCGCATCAGTCGCGCTTTATGGACAGCCCCGCGAGAAGCGGCGCGTACGCGGCGAGCTTGCGGGATACGAACTCCGTGAAGAGGCGCACGCGCTTCGTCTTGCGTGTCTCCCCCTGTGTGAGAAGCCAGAGCGTTCCGTACAAGTGCAGGTCGGTGCCCGGCACCCTGGCCAGCAGGGGGTCGGCATCTCCGACGAAGCACGGCAGGGTCGTGATCCCGAGGCCTTGCCGTACCGCGACGATCTGTGCCCCGGCGTCCGTGACCCTGAAGGGAACCGCCGTGGTGCGAACCTCGCCCTCGTTGGCCCATTCGGGGATTCCATGCATGCTGATGACGATCCAGCGGATGGGATCGGGCGCGCCTGCACGCCAGGTGGCCAGTCGATCGCGGGACATGTAGAGGCCGCCGAACAGCTCCGGACCCTTCAGGCCGTGAAGATTGAGCGGCAGGGTTTTCCGGTCGTAGACGACGCGGATCGCCACATCGGCCTCCCGGTTGGTCAGATTGGCCAAGTCGCCGGACGACAGGATGTCCATCTCGATGTCCGGATGCAGACACGCGAAATCGGCGAAGTCCGGGATGAGGAGATGCGTCGCGAGGATCGGTGTCAACGTCACCCGCAGCAGCCCGCACACGCTCTGGTCGCGGCCGAAGACGCGCGTCTCCAGCTGGTGCGATGACGCCTCCATCTGCTCCGCGAGATCGAGGACCTCCTCGCCCGCAGCCGTCAGGCGGTAGCCCGTAGGCAGTTTTTCGAACATCTGCGCCCCGAGGCGTTCCTCGAGCAGGGCGATGCGTCGCAGCACGGTCGAGTGATTGACCCCGAGGCGCCCGGCGGCGGCCCGCACTGAACCGCCGCGCGCGGCGGCAAGAAAGTAGCGAACGTCATCCCAGTCGACCATGGTGCAATCCAGCACCGCGCGGTGCGCCTTCCAAAGCCCTGACTCATCATACGGCAGTACGGGCGGTCGTCATAACGCATGCCGATGACCGCGGGGCCAATTCCGAACGGCGGGCACTTATCGTTGCGGTTGGCGTCAATAGCCCAACCGGATCGATTTCGCACCACCGATGTGCGCGCTTCCGCACTCCACGCCTAACGCCGGCAGACCCATGTTGCGGTTCGCGGGGCGTTCCCGAATGACCAAGGCGGAAGCCTGGAAGGATACACGACATGACCAGACTAAATGGAAAGACCGCCGTAATCACCGGCGGCGCTACCGGCATCGGCCTCGCCGCTGCAAAGCGCTTCATCGAGGAGGGCGCGTTTGTTTTCATCTTCGGCCGCCGGCAGAAAGCGCTCGACGCCGCCGTGGCCGACCTTGGCCCCAATGCGCGCGCGGTGATGGGCTCGGTCTCCGATGAGGCCGACCTCGACCGGCTCTACGCGGCGGTGAAGGCGGAGCGCGGAACCCTCGACATCGTCTTCGCCAATGCCGGGGTGGGCAGCCCGCTCAAGCTCGGCGAGATCACCGCCGAGCACATTGACGAAACCTTCGACGTCAATGTGAAGGGTACGATCTTCACGGTCCAGAAGGCGCTGCCCCTGATGGGTCAGGGCGGTTCGATCATCCTGACCGGATCGAGCGCCGGCACCACGGGCGCCCCGGCATTCACCGCCTACAGCGCGAGCAAGGCGGCGGTGCGCAATCTCGCGCGGACCTGGGCGGAGGATCTGAAGGGTACCGGCATCCGCGTAAACGTGCTGTCGCCCGGGGCGATAGCGACCGAACTCGCGATGGAAGCGCTGGGCGAGGAGGGCCTGAAAGCCTACGGCTCGATGACTGCGTTCCAGCGCATGGGCGATCCGGCGGAGCTCGGGGCGGCGGCTGCCTTTCTCGCGTCGTCGGACAGCAGCTTCATGACAGCCAGCGAGGTCGCGGTCGACGGCGGCCTGGCGCAACTGTGACGCGCTGCGCGTGGCCGGGCGCTTGCTTCGAATATTCCACCGTCACTCAATCGCGAGCCTCCCAGCGGCGGCCCGCAAGGAGGAGTTCATGAGCTACGCAAGGACCTGGTCAAGTTCGACTGATGAACGCGACGCGCCCACCGGTAGGGCCACGATGCACGGATCGGATCGATCGCGATCGGATCCGAGCGAGATGGAGAAATTCCCATGAGTATCGAGAACAACATCCAGACCGTGAAAGACTTCTTCGCCGCGATCGGCCGCGGCGACAGGGAGGCTCTGCTGACGCTGGTCGCCGAAGACATCGAGTGGATCATCCCTGGCGAGGACTGGCCGCTGGCCGGAACACGCCGCGGACACGCCGGGCTGGCGGATTTGCTCGAGACGGCATCCAAGTCGATAGAAGCGTCCACGGAACCTCGGGAGTTCGTGGCGCAAGGAGACCGGGTCCTGGTCGTGGGGTTCGCGCGGGGAAGGATCAAAGCCACGAACAAGACGTTCGAGGACGACTGGATCTTCGCCATCACGGTTCGAGACGGCAAGCTGACGAACATCCGCGAGTATGTCGATACGCAGGCATTGGCGCGGGCCTCAAAGATGGACGCGAGCCCCGCGCCCTCGCCCCTCGACACCGGAGCCGCACAACGCGCCTCGTAAGGCCAACGCATATGGCGGTCGACGGTGAGTGAGCGGTGGATCGCCGCCTCGCACGTCGCGCGCTCGTCGAATACCAAACCGCAATGGAGGTCCCGATGTACAGCCAATCCAAGCTATCCGAGTTGATCAAGTTCGCACGCGTGGATGCAGGCTCCACCGTCATCGACGTTTATCCGGGCGACGGCGACTGGACCCGACTCTTCTCCGACATCGTGGGACCCGAAGGACGGGTCTACAGCTTCGTTCCGGCCGAAGCCGCCGACTTCAAGAACGATCCGGTTGGCCGCATGCAGACGCTCGCGAAGGAGCCGGGCCGAGAGAATGTCGAAGCCGTCTCGGCGGACCTCGTGGCGATGCCGGAGGTCACGCAGCCGGCGGATGTCCTGTGGCTGCACCTGTTCTACCACGATCTCCATACCGCGCTGATCCAGGCCAGGGGCGCGACGGCGGCCGTCTTCAATCGAGCCGTCTACGAAAGGCTGAAGCCCGGTGGGTCCTATGTCATCGTCGACCACGCCGCAGCAGCAGGGTCAGGCACGAGCGACACCCGGTCGCTGCACCGAATCGACCCTGCATCTGTCCGCGAGGAGGCGGAGTCGGCCGGCTTCGTGCTGGACGCGGAAAGCACCATGCTCACGAACAGGGACGATCCGCACTCGATCAAGGTGTTCGACCCCTCCATCAAGGGCGAGACCGATCGTTTCGTCTATCGATTCGTGAAGCCGTGACGGGTCATTGAGGGGCTAGCCGAAGGTTGCACAAGATGAACCCAGCCCCTCGGCGGCGCTGAGGAGAGTCGAGCGCGACGATGGCGTGCGGGCGATGATCGGCATTCATGCCCCAGGCTTTCGGCCGGGCCGCGTGCATCGTTTTCCTCGCGACGCGCGCAGCGAAAGGGCGTATGTGGAAGCCTTGGTCAAGGAGCCGCGCCATGCGCCTTGCGACACTCGCCTTGCTCGCCGCGCTGCCGGCAGCGACGTCGGCATCGGGACAATCGCCCGGCAGCGGGCCGCAGATCGACATCGCTTTGTCGAACTTCCGGTTCGAGCCGTCGACGATCACATTGCAACACGCCCATGCCTATACGCTGCACTTCGTCAATCGCGCGAGCGGCGGGCATGATTTCATCGCGAAAGCCTTCTTTGCCGCAGCGGCGGTCGCGCCGTCCGATCGGGGCAAGATCGCGAAGGGCGGCGTCGCGCTCAAGGGCGGCGACCAGGCGGACGTCCACATCGTCGCGCCGGCCGCGGGCCGGTATGAAGCGCATTGCTCGCACTTCATGCATTCCACCTTCGGGATGACGGCTATGATCGTCGTGCAGTAGTTGCCGCGCCCGGCCCCGGCGGGCTGTGTCGGCGGAGATCGAGGGTGGCGGACGATCGCCGCCGCCATGATGGCGTTGGTTTTGAAGCAATCGCATCCGCACCGGCCTGCGCGCGGCAGCGGTGATCGCGCATGAGCGAAGATCCCGCTTCCCCGACATGCTATGCGTCGCGGGGCGAGGATGCCGATATGGGCTATGCCGGCCGGGATGAGGTGGCGGCCGCGCTCGACGAACTGCTGGAGGCCGAGCGCTCAGGCGCGCGCGTCGCGCTCGACAGCATGAAGGATGCCGGCAATCCGGCGATGTCGCGGCTGATCAGGACGATCCATGGCGACGAGGCCCGATGGTGCGCGATGCTCGCCAGCCAGAGAGCGGATCGGTGCCGTACCGTCTCAGCGCTGTGGCGCATTTTACGGCAAGGCAATGGCCATCGCCGATGCCCATGAGCGGCTCGCCTTTCTGAACCGGGGCCAGGCCTGGGTCGTGCGCAAGCTCGACGACCTGCTGCCGCGCGTGCGCGATGACGTCCTGCATGCCGCCCTGAGCGAGATGAAGGCCAGCCACAGTCACAATATCCGGCTCGCGCAGCAATGCATCGCCGGCGAAGGCGGCTGAGCCGTCAGCCGGTCCCGGGAATCTCCCGGTCGCGCGCCGCGCTGAACAGCAGGCCGAGTTCGACCGGCTTCATGATCAGGTCGACCAGCGTATAATCGTCCAGCACGGCGAGGAACGCGGCCAGCGCCTGCCGCAGCGCGCCGGTGAGTCCGCAGGCCGGGGCGATGACGCAATCGCTGCAATCGACGAGGTCGAAGCCATCCTCGGTGTGGCGGATGACCGCGCCGACATTGATCTCCGCCGGCGGACGGGCGAGCCTGATGCCGCCGAAGCGGCCGCGCGCGCTCGCGAGATAGCCGGCGTTCACCAGATCGTTGACCACCTTCATCAGATGGTTCTGCGAGATGTCGTAGGCGCGCGATATCTCCGCGATCGAGCACAGGGCGTCGGGCCGCGCACCCAGATAGATGAGCACCCGCAAGGCATAATCGGTGTAGCGCGTCAGCCGCATGCAATCTCCCCGGCCGATTATATGTATTTTTGTTGCATCTTTCAAACGGGCGCTATAGATGCATCGATAATACATGAATGAGGTCGGGCAATGGACGCGGCGATAGACGAGGCGATGGAGATCGATGAGGGCGCGCTCGCGCGGCTCGTCACCCTGTTCTACGCCCGCGTTCGCGCAGACGCCGAACTGGGTCCCGTGTTCAACGACGCGGTGGAGAACTGGCCCGAACATCTCGACACGCTCACCGCCTTCTGGTCGTCGGTGATGCTGACCACGGGCCGCTACAAGGGCAATCCGATCATCGCCCACCGCAAGCACAGGGCGCGCATAAGCCCCGAACTGTTCCAGCGCTGGCTGGCGCTCTGGGGCCGGACGGCGGCCGAAGTGATGGCGCCCGACGCGGCCGCCGCGCTGCAGGCCAAGGCCGCCCGGATCGCCGAGAGCCTGCAGCTCGCCCTCTTCTTCAAGCTCGATCCGAAACCCGGATCTGAGCACGTCGCGGCCCGACATGGCTGAACCCTATCGTTCCACGCCGGTGTTCGACGAGACCAGCCTGCCGGCAGCACTCAGGGCGCGGCACAATACCAAGGCGGGTGTCTGGGGCATGGTCCGCGTGCTCGAAGGCCAGGTGAAGCTGACCTATCTG
>Ga0268264_10000346_pt1 | contig 71102 bp, 50 predicted proteins | sample KBSSwiS32_FD_190357 | JGI IMG/M metagenome (GOLD analysis project Ga0268264, IMG submission 190357) | Switchgrass rhizosphere microbial communities from Kellogg Biological Station, Michigan, USA - KBS Switchgrass S3-2 (SPAdes) (version 2) | ecosystem: Host-associated > Plants > Roots >... | reverse complement strand
CACGAGTTTCTGAAATCATTCCCATTCGCGCCCTCCACGGCGCGGGAGAAGGTCGAGCGCGCTCTGGCCGAATTAGGTTTGTAAAGGATCCAAACTGAACAGAGTGCATGGCTCCGGTCACGATCGCTAACTTTGCCGACGTTCGGCGGGTGGACTTGTAACGGTTTTGCATAAGACGGCACCAACAGATCACAGCGTCGTCCAGCCCTCCCTACTCAGGGCAGCCGACAAGCGCGTCTTCAAAGCGGTAGCGTAGGGTGTGCGTTCGGCCCCCCGGCACTTCCTCGTCACCGACGGCACTGAGGTATATCTCCGCAGGAAGGGACGCTTGGAATCCAAGAACGTCGATGGCCAGCTCGCCTTCGCCTTCGTGCTGGATCTAGCCTATGCTCATGCCCCCCTGACAACTTGCTGGCCTCAGGATGATGGGGGGCCCACTGCGGCTTGAGCTCACAGAAGTTCCGAGGTCAGTCGCTGCTACATTAGCTGGACCGCTCGTCTCCTGTGGAACAAGGGTGGCCATTGCCTTCGGCCCCTTCTACGCCAACGACTGCACGCGCGAGGGCAATAGGGGTCGCAGTCAATTGCAATGTCCGCTTACCGCGAATGCCTGACCGATTCCGGTCAGTCGCCTTCGTCCAACATTTGAGACGGTACGTAGCCGTCGAGCATGCGCTGGCGGATGTCCGCTTCCGGGGCGCTCGTTTTCGCTCGCGAACGTCTGACAAGGGTCGACGGTGGAAAGTGGTAGGGGGCGCGGCTTGGCGTCCAAGTCGGCCATAAAAGGCATTGGCGAGGCCTGTCGTCAGCGGACGCTCCCTTGGCAGGCCGGGACTGGCACTACGCAACCGATGCTGTCCGGAACTGTCGGTCAGGAAACAGCCAAACCCGGCCAGCATGGGATCGACATTCAGGATTCCCAACGGGTTGATCACTGATCCACAGGGCTCCGTGTTTCGACGCGGAGCAAACGATGGGGATCAAGTGATACGAATTCAACGAAACGCAGTAGGCGAAGAGGTCACGCTCCCCTTCCGAGGTCAGCCCAAATTGGTCGGAGTGGCTGCTGGCGGTGCCGGTCAAGCATAGCGCATATCGCTGATATAGCTTGAAATATTCTGTTGAAGTGTCGTGGAGCCGTCAAACAGCGAACGGGCAAGGTCGCGGATGTCCGACGACGTTTTCGCAGCGGCGATAGTGTTCGCCTGGATGTTTTCGATATTGCCGCAAATGTCTTCGCCCGCTTGCGCGACCTCCATGGCATCTTCTGCCAGCCTGCGGCCGATGAGGCGCTGATGTTCGACAGACCCCGCAACGGAATGGAAAATGGTGTCGACGCTGTCGATGACGCGTTCGATGCCCTCATGTCCAGCCACGACGTCGGTTACAGTTGTCTGGATTTCGCGAATATGACCGGCGATCTCGCCAGTGGCAGTCCGGGCCTGATCGCCCAGTGCCTTGATCTCCTGCGCGACCACCGCAAAGCCCTTGCCGCTGTCCCCTGCCTGTGCGGCTTCTATGCGCGCATTGAGCGCCAGCAGGTTTATCTTGCGCGTCAATGACTGGATGAACTCCAGAATTTTCTCGATGGACTTTGTCGTCTTGGCCAGGCTGGCCGCGCGTACGCCGCCAGCAGCCACCAGCGTTACCGCGCCTTGCGCGGCGGCCTTTGCCTCGACTGTACTGTGATGAAGCTGATCCATGGCCCCGGCGAGATCGCCGCATTCATCAGCCATCGATTTCATGCTGGCACGGACCTGAACCGCGGCGGCGGCCACCGAAGCGGCATGATCCCGGTTGATAGCGGCGCAATCCGCCGTTTCCGACGCAGTGGTGGACAGACTGTTCGAAGCGGACCGGAGAATGTCCGCGAGGTTCGCCGCCTCAACCTGAAATGATGCGGACAGTTGCCGCATGGCCTCGCGCCGTGCGCCTTCGCGTTCGGCGGCAAGCTGTAACAAAGTCTCGGTGCTTACGACGCCATGGTACTGGCCGTTGCGGGTTAGGATCATCCCATCCCGGGCATCGGCATGGGCATAGATATCAAGCAACCGCGCGACATCGATATCGGCTTCAGCCATCGGGCAAGATTTCAAATGCGGCTCAAGATCACTTCGGAAACCGGGATTTTTAAGAAGGGCGTGGCCAAAAACATTGAACAGGATACCCCGGATATCCTTTTCAAAAATGCTCCCCAAGGGGCGCAGTTCCTCGTCAACAATAGGCAGGAGGCGAATATGCTCATGTGCCTGAAATACGTCAATGACGTCGGAAAATGTCGAGCGATTGCTTATGAATATATGCTCGCTTCCCGGGATGCGAATGTCCGCATTGGCCGGCATCGAATCTCTGGAAAGCCTGTCCGTTCTCATGACCGAGCTCGTACTCTAAATTGGTAAACGCCTCGTTAGTAATTTGTTGCAGTTTCATGACAGGGCACATCATTCCTGCGATTTTCCGGCGGGCCGCCCCTTTCGCTTCAACCATGTGGAGAGCCGCCCGATCGGGCCGAGCAGGTGCCAGCCTGACCGACGTTCGTCTGACGAGAATTGCGTGAAATCGAACGCCGCCTCCGCCACGAGATAGCGCGGCGCCGACAGGATCAGATAATGGCTAAAATTCTTGGCGGTCGAACCAAAGGGGATCGATTCTATCTCGCGATCGGCCGAGCGGGTGAGTAACCCTATCGCCTGCCGGTGAAGCCATCGCAGCCGCCAGTCGCGCCTGATATCCCGCAACACGCCAGGCGGCGGCGGCATGCCGAACAGGTCCGCGCAAAGCAGCAGCGCTTGTCCAAGGCTGCGCCGGCCCTCCGCGATCGATGTGCCGGCATAAAGCGCCTCCCGGCCCGCTTCACCCAGCGGATGCAGCAGGGCAGCCAGGTCGGCGAGCCATTTGAGGCGCGACCAGGCGTGCTGTGCGCCATGATTGGCCAGGTACAGCAGGTTGAACCGGGCGGGAAGCGTGAGACAGGAGATTTCGAGCGGCAGGGACACCGAGGCGAACGCGGGGGCGTCCACAAGCGGCATGAGATAGGGGTTGTCGAACAGACGCCAATGCAACTCGACAATCTGCCCGCCATGAGGGCTAATCAGCTCGATGTCCTTCCGGTGCCGGATCAACGCCCTCAAACCGCCCTTGCCGACCGGCTCTATTGGCTGGAAATCCTCACCTTCCAATATCTCCAGCGCGCGCGCGACGGCATCGGGCGCGACGATGAGGTCGATATCGCGACTGGTCCGCAGACCGAGGCGGCCATGGATGATGAGCGAAAGCGGCACCCCCTTCAGCACGGCAACCTCAATGCCCGCATCGGTCAGGCTGCGCAAAATCCGCTTGGTCGTTCCCGCGAGTGCCAGCTCCTGAAAGGCCGCCAGCGCCAATCCGTCCCCGAGCCTGTCGCCATAGGGCGCAGGCACGTCCACCCCGGCACGCGCGATACCGGCGGCAAGGCCGGGCACCACGCGGTGCCGCTCCGCAAGCCGCAGCATATGCGCCCAGTCCAGATCCACGGCCGATGCCTGCGCAAGGGCAACCGCTGATTCCGCCTGCGTGGGCGGTCGCAGCGCTGCCGCCAGGAGGCGGAACTCGGGCGACAAGGGAAGCTCAGTTTCGCGCGTCATGGCTCGCCGGCGCGACGGTGATCGTAAAGGCATGATGATCCGACCCGAGCGCTGGTCCACGCTCGATCCGTGCCGCTGCCCAACCGGGACCGAGCAGCGTGTGGTCGATCGCGAGGACGGCAGGCACGGAAAAATTCGCAGGCCAGCTCGGCGGGCTTGGCAGCGGCTGGACAGCCAGACGGTCGGCAATCCGGCGCATGGTCATCGACCATCCGGGTGCGTTGAAATCGCCGGTGACGATCAGCGGCTCGATCAGGGGCTCGGTGCGTTGGCCGGCCATGGCGGCGGCGAGTTGCTCGATCTCGCGCGCCTGCCGCGCCACCGGCAAGGGCCGGGACAGGTGGACGGCCAGCAATGCAAACGGGGGCAATGGCGCGCCGAACCTGACCAAGGCCGCGGACAGCGTCTTGCGATTGTCGGCGTCACCCCTGGCCAGGCCGTGACGCTCGACCGGCGCCACGCGGGAGAGGATGAGGGTCGAGCACGGGCGATCGCCGCGACAGGTGGTGCGATAGGGCAGGTGCGGCGCCAGGGCACGGGCGATCTCCCCGCCCCGCCCGGCCGCTTCGAGCAGGACGACGACATCGGGCCGCTGGGCCAGGATCCAGCGCGCGGCGGCGGCGGGCGACCGGTTTTCGGTCCAGACGTTGAACTCGACGATCCTGACGGTGCGGTTAGCAGCGGATGGGCCGGACCAACCGGCCGAACCGGCGCCAGCGATCAGCCAGAGCATCCCCAGGGCGAGGATCGCGCCCGGCAGCGCCACCCCACGAAGGCGCAGCAGCAGGCAAGCCACGAGCATGATCAGCGGCCAGAGCGGCGCCATGATGGAAAGCAGCATGACCGGAGGCCATGAGAGGTCCAGCATGCAGATCAAGGACAGCGCCAGGGACAGGGCCAGGGTCGCCATCGCAACGGCGTACAGCCAGGGCTGGACCTTTCGTCGCGCCTGCTGACGGCGTGCTCTGCCCGGATCCCCCTGCATGCGGGCCGTATACCCATGACCGCACCGCATGCCTAATGTTATCCGCCGCCGCATATTCATCGTGAAACTGTCACATAAATTTTCCCGGAATAGGACGACCGGCGCGAATCCCGCGCCCAAGGAAATTAAAAGTGAATTTCGGTTTAACCGAGTTGTCGCAATCGGCGCGTACGGACGCCCTGAGTTTAAAAGCTCTTCTGTGACATCGACCGTACGGCGCATCTGCGCCTCATCGACCGGGCTATCGCTGACGTTCAGACGCTAGTTCGCGGGTGTTTTATCTAAAACGGGGCGGGGGCGTAAAGTTCTGTGAACGGAACGGAATTATATACTGGCGACGGAGCCGATTCGCTCGCCGTTAGGACGCGGGCGGGGAACGCTAGCGACCGACTCGACCTGGGCTTGCTCCGGTCGATCCTGCGTCGGCGCCTGCGCTTGTTCTTCTACACCGCCATCATCATCTTCGACATTGCGGCGCTACTCGTTCTCTGGCTTCCGCCGCGCTACACGGCGACTGCGGTCGTGGTACTGAACGGCAACGACGCGCCGCTCACGCCGACCAGCGAAAAGGTCAAATCGGGAGAGCCCTCGTCGAACTCGGATGTCGAGACGGAAATGGCGATCATAACGTCCCGCGACATCGCGGCGAAGGTCGTCGATTATCTGCATCTGGAAAATGACCCCGATATGCGCGCGCTGCTTAATCGTGGCGGGCGACTTTCCGGCATCACCCAGGCGCTCGGTCTCAGCGCGACACCGGAGTTTGGCCCGCTCAGCGCGGAAGATCGCGCCCGGCTGCGGGAAATAGTCATCGCCCGGATGGCGAGCAACCTCGACGTGGAGCGCGTGTCGAGCGCCTATGCGTTCAGTGTCGCCTATACGGACAGCAGCCCCATTCGCGCCACGGCGATCGCCAATGTGACAGCCCATATCTATACGGACGACCAGATCGCGCTGAAACAGTCGCAGAACGCCCAAGCGGTGCGGCTGCTGGGCGAACGGATCGGAAAGCTGCAGGCGCAGGCGCAGGCCGATTATGATGCCCTGCAGACCTATCGCATCGCCAATAACCTGCTCAGCACGACCGGCGCCTCGCTGACCGAGCAGGAAATTTCCGCCTATAATCGCGAAGTCGCCTCGGCGCGCGCCGAGGCGGCGGCGGATCAGGCGCGCCTGGGCACCGCCCGGTCGCAATTGCGGCACGGCTCCAGCGGCGATGATGTCGGCGAGGCGCTGTCCTCGCCGGTCATCCAGTCGCTACGGGTCAAACGCGCCGAGCTGAGCGCCAAGGTGGCCGACTATGGCGGCACGCTGGGCCCCAAGAATCCGGACCTGCTGGATTCGTTGCGCGCCCTGGCGGACACGGACACCCAGATTCAGGCAGAGATAAACCGGGTCGTGTCCAACCTTGATGCCCGGGCGCGCGTGTCCAATCAACGCGTCGCGTCGCTCACGGGCAGTCTGGGTACCGCGCAGGGGACGCTGGCGCAGAACAACAGGGCGATGGTCCAGCTGGACGGTCTTCAGCGGCGGGCGAATACGTCGCAGGCGCTCTACGAGAGCTATCTCAATCGCTACAAGGAAGCGGTCGCGTCCGATGGCGCCGAGCGCGCCGATTCGCGCCTCGTTTCCGACGCACGCATCCCCGGCGGCCCGAGCTCCCCCAACCGGCCGCTGTTCCTGCTGCTGGGCGCGATGCTGGGCGTCGGTGCGGGCCTGGTCGCCGCACTCGTCGCCGAGCTTTCCTTCACGGGCCTCACCACGGGTGACGATGTGAAAAGGCGTCTCGGCGTGCCTTATCTGGGCGGCATTCCCGACCTCAAGTCGATCGATCGCAAGGCCAAGGATCCGCTGGCGGCGATGCGCGCCGTGCCGCGGTCCGCCTTTGCCGAGGCCGTGCGCGGCGTCCTCACGAAATTACGGCAGACCGGCGAACGCAGCCAGGTGGTGATGGTCACGTCCGCCCTGCCCCATGAAGGCAAGACGACGCTGAGTGCCTGCCTTGCCCAATCGGCGGCCCGCGCCGGCGAACGTGTGATCGTCATCGACTGCGACAGCGCGCGGCACCGGTTCAGTACGCTTTATGGCGGCGAGAAAGCCGACATGCCCGGCCTGCGGGAAGTGCTCGGCGGCGAAGTGACGATTGCTGCGGCGATCCGCCACAATGCGGAGACGGGCATCAGCGTCCTGCCGATCGTTGCGCCCTTCGATGCCGGCGCGCCGCTGTTCGACTCCGTGAAAATGCAGGCGCTCCTCACGCAGCTCCGCGAGCATTTTCATCTGATCCTGCTCGATTCCGCGCCGGTGCTGCCGATCGCGGAGACGCGCGAACTGGCCGCATTCGCCGACCGGGTCATTCTGGTGGGGCATTGGCGGCGGACGCCGGAAAAGGCGCTCACCGCGGCGATCGAACTGCTGCCGCCCTTGGCGCAAGGGGCGATCGGGGTCGTGCTTTCAATGATAAACATAAAACAACAAGCCCGCTTTGCGGAGGGAGACGCCGGCGCTTTCTACAGTTCTTACGAGGCCTATCATCATGCTTAACCAATTCCTCTCGGCAAGAAGCGCTCGGCGTTCGGTCCCCCGTGTCGCGATCATTCATTATTGGCTGGTGACGATGCGCGGCGGTGAGCGCGTCCTGGAGAATCTGCTCAGGCTCTTCCCCGACGCTGACGTGTTCACCCATGTCTATGACCGCAATGCAGTGTCGGACGTGATCCGTGCCGCCAACGTCCGCACCACCTTCATCCAGCAATTGCCCGGCGCGATCCACCGCTACAAGGCCTATATGCCCCTGATGCCCTATGCGCTCGAGGAGCTCGACCTGAGCGGCTATGACCTCGTCATCAGCAGCGAGTCCGGTCCGGCCAAGGGTGTGCTGGCCCCGCCCATGGCCGCCCACATCTGCTATTGCCACTCGCCGATGCGCTACCTGTGGGACCATTACCACCAGTATCGCGACGAACGCGGCATGTTCGGCAAGCTGGCCATGTCGGCGACATTCCCTGCATTGCGCTCCTGGGACCATTCGTCGGCACAGCGCGTCGACCATATCTTCGCCAATTCCCGCTTCATCCAGTCGCGGGTCCGCCGGTCATGGGGACGCGAATCCAGTGTGTTGCATCCACCGGTGCCGATCGAAAATTATGCACCCACGCGGGACGTGCGTGCCGAATATCTGTGGGTCGGCCAGATGACGGCCTATAAGCGGCCGGACATCGCGGTCGACGCCTTCAACCGGCTGCGCCTGCCGCTGCTGATGGTCGGCGAAGGCGAATTGTTCGACTCGCTGCGCCAGCGCGCAATGCCCAATATCCGGTTCGTCCGCCGGCTCGATTATACCGCGCTACGCAAGGCCTATGCCCAGTGCCAGGCGCTTGTCTTTACGGCGGAAGAGGATTTCGGCATCGTGCCGGTGGAGGCAAATGCCTCGGGCCGGCCAGTGATCGGCTTTGGCCGTGGCGGCCTGCGCGATACAGTCATTCCGGGAGAGACCGGCCTGTTCTTCGAAGCACAGAGCGCCGAAGCCCTGATGAGCGCGGTCGAGGAGTTTCAGCGCTGGCGCCGACATTTCGATCCCGCCGACGCCCTCAACAATGTCCAGCGCTTCGCACCGGAGCATTTCGATCGAGGCTTCATGAAGAAGGTGATCGAACTGCGCCCCGACCTTCCCTATGAATTGCCCGAGGAGGCGCCGCCGGTTCCCGTTCGCGCCGTCGAATATGCCTGATTGGGCGATGGTTGAGGCGCACTGAGCATTTGGCCTTGCCATGGGCGTAACCATCTTCGGTGTGGTCGTGCTCGCCATCGGGCTGTTCATGCTTGTTCGCGGCAGCATGACAGGCATGCTGGCCTTCGTCATGCTGACCACGCTGATGGGCGGCTCGGCGGCGATCAGCCTCCCTGCGCTTGGCGGGTCGAGTATTCCCCCGGCCAATCTCGCGCTCCTGTTTCTCCTCCTTCGTGCACTTCTGCCCGGCCCCGGACAGATGGCGAGCCTCACCCCGGCCATCCGGGACAATGCATTCCTGATCATTTTTGTGCTCTACGGATCAATTACAGCCTTGATCCTGCCGCGCGTATTCGTCGGTGCGACGAAGGTCACGCCGCTCCATCCCGGCGCCGTACGCCTCATCTTCGAGGCAGCGCCCGTTCACTTCACGTCCCAGAACATCACCACCGCCTTCTATCTGTCCGGCACATTGATCGCTGGCCTTGGCGCCTATATCGGCGCGGCCAAGCCAGGCGGGGCGGCTGTCATCCTCCGGACGGCGATCGCTATCGCAATCATACATGCCCTGCTTGGCTTCCTGAGCGTGACGGTCGCGGGTACCCCGCTCAACAGCATCATCGAGTTCTTTCGCAACGGCCATTACGCCCAGCTCGACCAGAGCCTGGATGGCGTGAACCGCATGAATGGCATTTGGCCGGAGGCGTCGGGCTTCGCGGCCTATGGTGGCGCCTGGTTCATCTTCATGACCGAGCTCTGGCTGCGCGACGTTCGGCCGCGCGCGACTGGACTGGCCGCGGCGCTGCTGGGCAGTGCGCTCCTGATCTCGACCTCTTCGACCGCCTATGTCGCACTCGCGGGCTACAGCGTCATCGTCATGGCGCGCACCCTCGTCGTGCCGTGGGGAACACCGGGGCACAAGCTGCTCGCTCTGGGCGCCATGTTCTTCGCGATCAGCGTTGCGATTGTAGCGGCACTGACCCTCTCCCCGGCGTTCTTCACGAAAATATCGCACATTCTCGCGGTCGTGACCGTCAACAAGACCGACAGCTATTCGGGCATTCAGCGTCTGTTCTGGGCCAAGCAGGGGTTCGATGCCTTCCTCGTCTCGGGCGGCCTGGGCATTGGCGCCGGCAGTTTCCGCTCGTCCAGCCTTTTGACCGCGATCCTGGGATCGATGGGCGTGATCGGCACGGTCGCCTTCGTCGGCCATTTGATGCGCGCATTCATGCCACTGCGCGCATCGACCTATTCCGGCGTAACAGGCGGTGTCCAGGCCATGGGGAGCGCGGCCAGCTGGACATCCGTGCTGATGCTGATGCCGGCCGCGGTCGCCTCCCCTTCACCCGATCCCGGCGCGGTCTGGGCCATGTTCACGGGCCTTGCGATCGGCTTGCGTGCTCATCGAACGGTATCCGTCCATTCCCCGGCCGGGCACAAGGCGACGACAACTGCCGATGCGCATCCCCCCATGCCGTCACACCGCGCCCTGTCATGATTATTTCCGACCATCACCGCTTTGCCTTCGTCCACATCCCCAAATGCGCGGGCGTGTCGATAAAGCACCCGCTGCGGGCCGTAGACACCACGGCGGGCTATTTCTCTCGCATCGGTGAGCATGAAGCGATGGGCCGCATCCATTTCGCGCACATCACCCTGCGCGATCTGGCCGAGCATTTCCCCGGCGAAGCCGCCAAGCTGCGCGATTACCGCGCCTTCGCCGTGGTACGCGACCCCACTCAGCGGTTTCTCTCGGCCCTGTTCCAGCGCCTGCGCGAGTTCAAGCAACTCAATCAGTCCGACATCACGCGTAACCGAATCGAGCAGGAAGCCGCCGACGTGATCCGCTACCTCGAGTCCGATCCCGTGCGGCTCGATCTCGAGCATGTTCATTTCAACCGCCAGTCCGACTATGTCTTTCACGCCGGGGAACGGATCGTGGACGATATTTTCCCCATCGAGCGAATGGCCGATGTCGTCGCCTATGTGGCCGACCAGACCGGCATCTCTGTGGAGGAGGAAAGGCAGAACAGATCGACCGAGGTCCGTTTCGCCGCAGTGCGCCCGCTGGTTCGTCTGCTGCGGCGTCCCTATGCCGCACTGGTGCCTTATGCGCTGCGCAATCACCTCCGCAACCGCCTCGTCTCCGCAGGCATCTATGGCGACGTCAACAAGGGCGCGATGCTGCCCGCCGGCGGCTATGTCGATGGGTTCGTGCGTAGCTATTACAAGCAGGATTTTGCGCTACATACGGCCAGTCTCTAGTCGCGATACATGTTCGCTGTCCCAAACCGTGGCGAGATCAACATGCCGGTTCCCAAACTGCCGCTTTACCTGAGCGGCCTGCTCCATCCCTATCATCTCGCCTGGTGGCGCCGGACGCTGCGCAAGCGTTCGATACTGACGGACTGGAACGAGCAGCATCAGGCGATTTTCGTTCATATCCCCAAGACCGCCGGGACGAGCGTGCTGGCGGGTCTGGGCGCGCCAGAGATATTCGATACGCATGCGCCCTCGCGTGCCTGGCGCGCGGCCTATCCAGCCTTCTATCGAAAGGCGTATAAATTCGCGTTCGTCCGCAATCCCTGGGACCGTTTCGCCTCGTCCTTCCACTTCATGAAATCCGGCACCGACTGGCAGATGCAAAAGAGCTGGGCGCAAAGCCATATCGGCGACCGCAGCTTCCGCGAATTCACCTACCGGCTGGAAAACCCGCTGTTCCGCGCGTCTGTCCTGTCGGAACGCTTCTTCTGGCCGCAGACCTTCTGGCTCGGTGGAGCCGGGGGGACCGGGGACATCGACAAGATCTATCGGTTCGAAGCGCTGGATAGCGGCATGGAACAGCTCCACGCCCGTTTGGGTATCGCGCCGCCGCCTCGAACGCCGCATCTACGCAAAGGCGACCGCCCCGATTTCCGGTCGCTTTATGATGAGCGGATGGTAGATATTGTCGGCCGCCTCTACCGGCATGACACAGCCGCGCTGGGCTATCGTTTCGATAGCTGAGCGGCCTGGAGGTCAGAAAATAGTGACCATGTCGAAGATCGCGTCGCGCCAGCCCTTCTTGAAATGGGCCATGCCGAAGCGCGCAATCGAGTCATCCAGCAGTTCCAGCCGGCGTTTGCGCTCCTCAGCGGTCATGTCGGCAAGCGCTATCATCGCCTGGCCGATTTCGGCCTCGTCATGCGGGTCGGCTTGCAAGGCGCCGCTGCCCGCGACCTCATGCAGAACGCCGCCACGGCTTACCAACGGCACCAGTCGGCGGGCAATGGCCTCGGCAACCGGCATGCCAAAGCCTTCCAGCAGGCTCATCAGCACGAAGCCCGTTGCCTTCCCATACAGCCAGCGCAGTTGCGCGTCCGACACATAAGGCAGGAGCACAACGCCCGGCGTCCGCGCGACAGCCTCCCGCACCGCCTCGTAGCCCGGCTCCGGGCCGCCGCAGATGACATAGTGCACACCGCGCGCGGCAAGGCCGCTGTGCGCGTAGGCGGCGATGGCGCGGGCCTGGTTCTTGCGCTCGCCGATGCTGCCTACCGTGAGCAGAAACGGCGTTTCGATGCCCGCGACCGGCTCCATATCGCCGGTTGTCACATCGGCGCGGATCGGCGGATGAATGACGCGGTTGCTCGCGGGCTGCGCATCGGGAAAGCGCTGCGCGAATTCGGTTCGCACCGCCTCGCTGACGAAAACGAGATGCGGGCCGACGCGAGCGATTTCATCATAGACGCGCTCATAGACCGCAACGACATCGGGCGGGAAAAAGGCCGGATGGGTGATCGGTCCCAGATCGTGGCACAGCACGGCGTCACGGCGCGTCAGCACGGTAGTCGGGACTGTGAAGGGATCGAGATGGAGGAGTGGACGCTTCGATTTTCGCCGGGGCAGCCAGCCCAGGACGCCGCCCCTGGTCCGGCCGACGACATGGAGGTGCTGAAGGCGCCCGATTATGCGTCCGGCCAGACCCGATGGTGGCGCATCGGCGGCGTAACGCCAGTAATAGGTTTCGCCCAGCGGAAGCTCCGTCATGTCCAGCAGCGCGCGGCCGATAAAATATTTCCCGGTGCGATTGTGGATCGCCAACGAGAAATCGACATCCACCCGTGCCCGGAATTGCGCGGGCTGCTCGACCGCGAGGCCGGGCTTGATCGCGATCAGCATATCCTCGCTCAGCTGACTGTTGGTAACAAGGTCCAGGGACATGCTCATCGCGGATCCAGGTTAAACTGGGATGGCGTGCCGGGGGGCGGTGCGGGCACGGCTTCGCTGCGGGCGTTTCCGCTCAGCAAGCGGCGACAGGGCGTTTCGAACCAGCGGAATGAGAGAGCGGCCAGCACGAGCGTGAGACCAAGGCCGATGCCGAATTGAAGGATGTGGCCCGCGACCCCGCCATGGCGACTTGATATGCCCAGCGCCGCCAGCAGGAGGGTCGCGCATTTGAGGCCCAGCGGATGGAAGAGGTAGCCGCCATAGGAAATACGGCCGACCCATTGCAGCGCAGGCATCCGCAAGACAAAGTCCATGCCCCCCCCGCCGCTCGCGGCCAGCGCGACAAGGCCGGTCATCGCCAGACCAACAACCGAATAGAGGATGACCTCCCGATATTCGCCGAACAATATCCCGGAAATCACGTTCCGCACGATCATGGTGCCATGCGCGTCGCGGACGACAAGATTGATGCCCGCATAGATGGCGGCATAGGCCCCGAGCGCCGCAAACCCCGTGATCAACAAGGGACGTGCCAGTCTCCTGCCGCGCCCGCCCTGCCTGGCAAAGGCGAGGAGGGCACCCATGGCGAAGATGTCGAAATGGAGAGGCCCCAGCGCATAGACGGCAAAGGCAGCATCGAGCGGCTTCCAGCCCTGCGCGTCCAGCCAGACCCCCGCAGCCAGACGGGCGAGCGGACAGACGATCAGAAAGGCAATGAGCAAAGGACGCACATAGCGCGTCGGCAACAGGCAAAGCGCCGTCCCGTAGACCGCATAGAACTGCATTTCCGTCGAGAGCGTCCAGAGATGGCCGGCCGGCCACCCCTTGATCTGTCCCAGCCCCGCGACCATCGTGGCATTGTCGAAGAAGAGGAAAAGGCTGGCGATGCTGAGCCGGTCCTGCCGCAGGCCAAGCATGGCGGCCACCAGCAAGCCGATGGCGATATAGGCATAATAGACCGGCATGATCCGCACAGCCCGGCGGCGCAGGAAGTCCCCAAGACGGTGGAGGCCCCTGCCCGCCTCACCCCGTCCGATCACCGAGAGCGTCACGACATAGCCGGAGATCACGTAAAACAGCCACACGCCGATCCAGCCGAACGGCAGGAGATGGGCATGCAAGCCGACGACCGACAGCATCGCGAACGCACGCAGCGCGTCCACTTCGCCGCTATGGCCATTGCGAATCGTCTCGGTCATTGCTCGTCGCGTCCCCTGTCCGCAACCCATTGAGAATCGTCATCCCTCCGGGCTGCGGGAGGGCTTGGCTTAGGACCGTCGCGTTGCAGATTCATTTCGTTTTATGGAGTAATGAGTTTGTTATGCGTATTCATGCGGACGCGCTCACTATCGCATAGCCGCAACATATGCCGGTTAAGGGCGACCCTCTTTGATTCAGGCTGCGGGGGACAGGAGATCAGGTGAAGGCAATGCTCAATCCGCTGATCGAGCGCGTCGCAAGCCGAGTCTTCGCGGTCGACCAATATGCGGACATATTCGAAAAGATCGCGCATCTGCATCACGCGCGCCCAATGCTGCGCCGCCTGTGCCGGCGCCAGCTGCCGGACGACGTCGCCGCGGCGCCATTGCTGTTCATCCACGTCCCCAAAAATGGCGGAACGTCCATCAAGCAGGCGCTTTACGTCAGTGATCCGGGCCACGCGACCGTTCGCTTCTACGATCTCTTCGTGCCGGAGCATCTGGCGCGCATGCCGACCATGGCGATCCTGCGCGATCCGGTTGACCGATTCCTTTCGGGATTCGACTTTCTCCTGAACGGCGGCGGCAGCGATGTGCGTATCCTCCCCCAGGCGATGCAGCGCATGGCCGGGATCAGGACGATCGATGCACTGCTCGATTTCCTGGAAGGTGCGGCGGGAGACTGGCTCAAGGTCGACACCTTTGTCCGGCCTCAAAGCTGGTATGTGACGGATATAGAGGAACGCATTCGCATCCGTCACCTGTGGCTCATCGAGGAAACCGGAGACGCGATGGCCACATTTCTTGCCGGCCATGGCGTCGCCGCCGTGCCGCACACGAACCGCACCGCGCGGCAAAATCGCACCCTGACCCCCGACCAGCGGCAGCGGCTTCAGCGCCTCTATGGCGACGATTTTGCGCTGTACGCCCGCGTGAAAGCATTGGGTGGCTATACAGACGCATTGTGGGGAGTGCCCCTTGGCGCATTGGCCAGCGCCCTGTCATCAGATTGACGTGTTTGCGCGCCTATGGGAGCGCGGCGCAGCATTGCAGCGAAGATCGGGCACCAGGACAGCCGCATGGCACGGATCGCAATCGTCGAGACCTATCCCTATGAGGCTGTATGGGGCGGCGAGGCGGTCTACCTCGACCGGATCCGCCAGTTCCTCGTCAATGGCGGCCATGAGGTCGAGACCTTCGTGACCGACGTGACGCGCGGCCGCGCCGACCCGCGCGTGACCCTGCACAGCAAGATCAAAAACGGCGGCCACCGCTGGCATGTGCGCCATGCGCTGGAGACCGGATCGGGGCATCATTTTGCATTCCATCCAGGCTTTATAGGCAAAGCGCTGGCGCGTGCGCGCGGGATATCGGCGCCGCGCGTCTTCGACATCAGCGCTGCCGAGGAAGAATGGGTCATGCGGCGGTTCGCAAGCTTCCGCCCGCAGGCAGCGATCCTCGCCTTCGGCGCCTGTCGCTTCACGCGCCGGATCGCGGCAAGCGGCACGCCGGTATTGGCAAGCCGGGGGTTTTTCAGCGATCGCCGCATCAGGCTCGGAGAGGCGCCAACGGCGCCGGCCGTCGATCGCCGGATGCTCGACGAAATGCGCGACGCCGCCGTCGTGGGGTTCAACAACGCGGCCGACATCGACTTCTACGCCCATGCAACGGGCGCGACCAATGGCGCGCTCCTTGGCATGAGCTTTCCGAGACGGGCATTGACCGCGCCTCCCGCCGACGCCCCGGTCGTGCTGTTCGTCGCGGCTCGAACAAAACCCAATGTCGAATCGCTCCGCTGGTTCCTCGACGGCGGCTGGCCGGTCGTGGCCCGCGCCCTTCCCGCCGCGCGGCTGCGCGTGGTCGGCACCGTGGGGAACGCCTTTGCGGACGATGCGTCGGACAGCATCGAGATCGTCGGGTTTGTCGAGGACCTCGACCGCGAATATGCGGATGCGCAGGTGGTGATCGCGCCCTTCACCCTGGGCACCGGCGGCGTCAAGACCAAGGTTGCCGAAGCACTGTCCTACGGCAAACCGCTCGTCACGACCTCGATCGGCGTCGACCCCGCGGCCCCCGGCATGTTCGGCGCGGCGGTGGATGTGGCGGACGACCCCGCGCTCTTCGGCGCGGCGGTGGCGGAATTGCTTGGCAATGATACGCTACGCCATCAACGCGGCATGCTTGCGATCGAGCAATATGAGCGGCATTTTTCGGAGGCTGCGGCCTATGCGCCCCTCATCGCCATGCTGCAGGGCGTCCGATAGTGGGCAAGTCGCGCTTCGCCTCGGCCGCATTCTGGTCGATCGCCGGCAGCGGCGTGCAATATGGCGTCGTGTTCCTGCTGCTGGTCTATCTCGCGCATGTCCTGACGCCGCGCGACTTCGGCCTGATGGCGACGGTGTCGATCGGGCTCGATCTCGGCACGCGCATCGCGCGCTGGGGGCAGGTCGAGCTGTTGCAGCAAAAGCGCTACCGCAATGACGAGGCGCTCAACCAGTCCTTCCGATTTTCGCTCGGCATCGGCGCGCTATGGGCGGTCGTCTTCATCATCATGGCCCGTCCGCTGGGCGAGATCTACAAGTCCCCCGAGCTGGTCACGCTCACCCTCATGTGTGCGCCGGTGTTTCTCTTCTCCGCGACCAGCGCCACGGCCGAGGCGGTGTTGCGGCGCGAGTTCCGCTATGACGTGATCGCCTTTCGCAACACCATCTCGACGCTGCTCGGCGCGGGCGTGGCCATCGTCATGACCTTTTATCATTTCGGCGCAGAGGCGCTGGCGATGCAGCGCATCGTGCAGACTGTGTTTTCAGCGCTCTGGATCTGGACGGCGGTGGACTGGCGGCCGTCCTTCAAATGGCGCGTGCCCCCCGCCCCGGGTCTCGCGCGGGAGGGCGTCAGCATCATGACCGGCACGCTGATGCCGCTTCTCGTGCCGCGCGCGATCGACCTGTTCGTCAGCTTCACCATGGGGCCAGCCCAACTCGGCCTGATGCGCGTCGCCTTCCGCATCAATGATTTCGTCGGCCAGCTGGTGGTGATGCCGCTCGTCAGTGTCGCCAACACCCAGCTTTCGACCCAGACGGACAATCTCGAAGGCATGCAGCGATCCTATCTGCGCCTGACCCAGGCGAGCGCGGCGCTGATGTGCCCGATGCTGGTTGGCCTGTCGCTGGTGGCTCCCGAAGCGATTCCGATCATCTTCGGCGAGAAATGGGTCGCCTGCGTTCCCTTTGTCGAGATCATCGGCCTCCTCGGCACGGTCGCGCCGATCAATTATTATTTCGCCCCGTCGATGATGGCGCTGGGACAGAGCAAGATGGTGTTCCGCCAGGGCGTGCTGCAGGTCGTCGTCGGGGTCGTCCTCGCCGGCATCGCCGCGCAGATTTCGCTCCTTGCGGTCGCCATCGCCCATGTCGCGCGCGGTACCATTGTCGCGGTCCACAATATCGTCGACCTCAAACGGCATATGAAGCTGCGCGTCACCAGTCTTCTGACCTGGCTCGCCCCACCCTATCTCGGCACTCTCGTCATGTCGGCGACCGTGCTTGGCCTGCGCAATGTGCTTCACGGCGGGCATCCGCCGCTGATCATGCTGCTGATCCTCGTGCCGGCGGGCGCGGCAAGCTATGCGGCGACGATCTGGCTCGGGGGGCATGTGGGCCTATGGCCGGTGCATGCCAATATGGTGCCGCGGCGCTTTCAGCGGCTGCGCGTTCAGGCCTGAGCCTTGCTTACTGCGTCCCGCTCTGCTGCGGCGGGCAGATCGCCGCGCCCTGCTCCGCAATTGCCAGGATGCGCACCCGCCGCAGGATGCGCGCCGGGCCGCTGCCTGATCCGGCATAGCTGATCGCAATGCGATCACCGGCCGCCACCGACAGCCGGGTGACCGGCAGCGGGCCGTCCGCCGCGCCGTCATTGCCGGATAGCCGGCGGCCGTTCTGGCTGACCGTCACCGTCGGCAACGGCGTCTTGGTCCGGGCCAGGCAGACGCTGACCCAGAGCGCGCCACTGATCGGGCTGCGGAAGGTCTCGACGAGATTCTGCGGACCGTTTCCTACCGATACCGACCCATTCGAAAGGATGAAATTGGGCATCCCCGACACACCGAGATAGGAGGCCCAGTTGGTGTCGATCCAGCCCAGCGGCTTATGCAAGCCCGATGCGGTCTCCACCGCCGCCTGCCATGGATCGCTGCCCGCATCGTAGAGGGTGTCGGCCAGCACGCCGACAGGGCCAAGCTCGTAGCGCGCACCGGCATCGACGATGACGGGATCGGGACCGAGCATGGCGGGCGAGGAGATCAAATGCCCCCAGGCGTCATGAATGGTGGCGCCGCCGGCAAAGCGGATCGGCCGACCGCTGGCCCACATCACGCTCGCCCCGTTGCCGAAGCGGTAGATGAAGGTCAGCGGGTCGCCTGCATCGACACGCACCGCGTCACCCCCCGCCAGCAGATCGCGCGCGGTTCGCCGGAACATCTGCAACGCGGGCTTGGGATTGCCCCCGGCGAACAGGCCCATGTTCGGATACCAGGGCTCGTCGAGCAGCGCATACCAGTCCGCCTGCGCGATGCCCGCCGCGCTCAGGATCGCCATCATCTTGTAGCCATGGGGGGGGGCGGCATCCGGCGTCTTGTAGTAGAGGCTGAACTCCGTCGCCCAGATCGGCTTGACGCCGCCAGCGCCGGCCATGGCCGAACGCAGCCGCGCAATCTGGGCGGGCAAGGCTTCGGGGCTGTCGACATAGGGATGCACGGCGACCGCATCGACCAGCGGCAACATGCCCGCATCGATCAGCTTGCCGAGAAAGCCGTTCGCGACCATCAGCGACGATCCGCCGACCAGAGCAACCCGGCGGCGGCCGCCGTCGAGCGCCCCCCGGACCTCGCGCAGCAAGCCGACATAGAGCTCGGCCTTGTCTCCGCCATCCCGGAACTTCGGCGATATGGCGTTGATCTCGTTGCCGACCTCGATCGCGTCGATGCAGGGGAAACGGTCGACCACCGTGCGCACGAAACGCCCATAGGCCGCCTGGGCACCGGGCGAAGTGAGCGGCCCGCCGCCGTCGTAGATCTTGTTGCGCATCGGCACCATCAGCAACACCGGCATCGCGCGCTTGCAGATGGTGTCGAGATAGCCGCTGTTGCGCGCGTCGAAGGCATATTGGCCGGGGCTTTTCTCGATCTTGCCCCAGCTGATGCTCTCGCGAATGCCCTTGGCGCCGCTTTCCGCCATCTGGTCGAGCGCCTTGAGCGGCCAGCCCTGCTCGAAATGGGTGTTGACGCCGAGGCGCATCGTCGCATCGGCGGCCCCGGAAGCCAGCGTCGCCAAAATGGCCAGCACGAACGTCGGGCGCTGCAAGCTTCGGGACAGTTTCAAGCGCTCACCTCCGCAAGGATCACGAAATCGCGCTCATAATAGGCGCGAACAAAGGCGTCGGTGGCAGGGTCGAGCGCGAAGCTCCGCTTGGGCAGATCCTTGTAGAAGCCCGCTCGCGTCATCCATTCGCGCACAGCCTGGCGCCGCTCCGGCGTGACATGGCGTGCATAGGGACGGCGCAGGGCGCGCTGCAGCGGCTTCAGCGCGCCCATCCGAACGACCGTGGTCCGGTTGCGCTTGTCCCGGCCGACCTCGATCCCCGTCCGCTCGAAAACGAAGCGCGAAACCTCGGCCATTTGGCGGACCGTGAAGATATGGGGGACGAGACGCTGCCCGTCATGCTCGATGAAATCGCACTGACGCGTAAAATGCACGAGTTCGGCGGCGAGCCGCTCCGGCCCTGCTTCCAGCTGCCGGCGAACCGCAATCGCCTCGTCCCTGATCATCGCGGCGGTGAAATCGGATTGGGCGACGCCGCCAAATTCCCGCAGGCGCTGGAAAATGGCGGACAGGAACCGGTCGGCGGGATCGCGCATGATGGCAAAGGCCGTGTAATCCCGAACCTTGGCGAACGCGTCGGGGAAATAGGCGGCAAGGTCCGCCATGGGAATATGCGCCCGGTGGATTCGGCCCATCTGCGGATGCTCGGCCAGATCCGTGAACGCGCCATTGGTACCGTCCAGCGACCGAAGCGCGCGCCTGATGCTTGTCCCTGCGCATTTCGGAATATGCACGAAAACAAGGTGATGCTTGTCGTCAATGACCATGCCTGTCCCTCGGTGATCCGGGCGCGCCCTCTAGCGCCACCGGGCGTAGAATTCGCCAGCGGCAGAAATGTGACAGTCTGCCGCCGAATCGAAACGATTGCCTCTTATGGGCAGAAGACCGGGTCGTAATTCTGCACGGCGGCTATTAGCGCGACCCTTGAAAGGCTGACCATGCACGACCGACAATCTGAACCGCCAGCATGACGGGCAACCGCTTCCTGCTCATCTCGCGGGTCGGGCCAAAGAGCATCCACCGCCACTGGCTGGCACCCCATGGCAGCCGCCGCTTCGACCTCCTCCTCTCCTCCTACGATCCCGCGATGAAAGCCCCGGAAGGGGACGGCATCCTGTTCGAGTTCAGGCCGGGGCGAAAGGTTGCCGGCTATGGCGAGGTGCTCCGCGCGCATGGCGCTATGCTGAAGGACTATGATTATGTCGCCCTGTTCGACGACGATCTGCTGATCGACGCGGAAGGGATCAGCCGGCTGTTCGAGATTGCCGCCGCCCATGACCTCAAGATCGCGCAGCCCGCGCTGACGCTGGGCAGCCACTTCACCTATGGCGCGCTGCTACAGCATCGCGGCTTCCTGCTGCGCTACGTCACCTACATCGAAATGATGTGCCCGATCTTCCGCACGGATATCCTGCGCACCATCGCCCCGCTCTATGACATGGGCTATGAGAGCGGCATCGACCTCATCTGGTGCAATCTCGTCCATGAGACGCCACGCGACTTTGCGGTCATCGACGCCGTGCCTGTCGAGCACACCCGCCCCGTCGGCACCGGCAAAGCCGCCAACGGCTTTGTGGCCGGCCGGCGCTATGAGGATGATATCGCTGCGATCCTGCACCGCTTCGGCGTCGGCTGGTTGCCGTGCGTCCCCTATGCGGCAATCCGCGGCGACGGACGGCAGGCGGGGCGCGGCGCCCTGCTGCCTGCCGCCCTGGGGCTCGCCTCGGCCGTTCCCCGGCACTCCGGCTACCGCGCCATGAAATACCGGGCACGGGGTCTCGCGGTCTATTGGAAGCATCTCTTGAGCGCCCCGCCGCGCAACGTCACGCTTGGCTGGCCTGCGGACCTAAAGGTGAATGATCCGCTCCGGCGTGACGCGGCCTCGGACCAGGTCTGACAGGCCAAGCCAGTTGCCCTTCACCCGCCCGAGGCGGTCGACCCAGGGCTCGGGCCGGAATGCGTGGTAAAGATTGGCGATAACATTGCGGGCCACGATGCGCCGCGCAAAGCCCGGCTGCATCGTTCCCTTGCGCGCCAGATAGACGGGATTGACCACCTGCGAATACCCTATGCGAACGCCAGGCGAGCGCCCGCGCTTCTCGCCGCGATGCACCCCGGCAAAGCAATGTGTCGTCACCAGCCGCCCGCCCCCCTGTGCCCGGATCTGAACCCCAAAATCGATATCCTCCTGCCAGCCGTAAAGCGGCAGCCGCTCGTCGAAGCGAACCATGCCGATCGCCGAACGGCGGAACATCATGTTGCAGCCGTAAAGCCCGTCATGATCGCGCCTGATGACGGGCGGCGGCGGTGCTTGTTCCTCATAGACCCGGATCATCGCCAGCGCCTCGTCAATGGCAATGCCCGGGCCGTTGATGCCGTCGGCCAGCAGTTTGCCGGTGGCGCCGGCCACGTCGGGATTGACCGCAAAAAAGGCCTGTGCGCGCTCCAGCGCAAAACGCGACGGCACATAGTCATCGTCGCAGAAGAAGACGAGGTCGCAATCGGAGGTGAGCCGATCGAGCGCGCTATTGCGCTGCGCACAGCTACCCTTGGGGCCGATCAGTATCTCTACCGACGGCACGGCAGGAATCTCCGCCGGCACATCGGCAGGATCGGTGACCGACAGCAGGATGCGCGCGGGCGGGCTGGTCTGGCCCTGCAATGCCGCGAGCAGATCGGCCAGGGCATCGGGACGGCCCAGGCTCGCGACTACCACTGTCACCGAAGCTTGTGGATCGGACATGCTCACTTGCCCCGCGCGTTCCTGATAAGTCGCACGAAATCCTCCAACGCTAGTGTTTGAAAGTCAGCGTCAGCCCTGCCAGCGCGACGCAGTAGTGCCTGGCTGTCAGCCGTACAGAGGAACTCTTGCACTCGTGGCGGCCGTAGGCGCCGATTGCGACAGTTCGGTTAACCTTATATTCGCCGCTCAGGCTCTGGGCATGTGCCTCGGCCTTTCCCCCAACTTCCGGAAAGCTCTGCTGTCGCCGCGAAATTTGGGCGTTCAGGACGACATTGCGCAGCAGTTCATAATCGGCATTCAACCGGTACGAGCGCGCAATAATGGTGCCGACGGTGGGCACGCCGCTATTGTCGAGACTCCGGGCGCCGTGCAGCGACACGGTCAGCAGCGTCGTCGGATACCAGGTCAACGTGCCATTGTAGATGAAACCGCCGAAATCCCTGAAAATCGGGTTGCTGAAATTGCGCCTTAAATAGGTGCCTTCGGTCTCCACCCGGAACATGCCCGCGTCGAGCGCGAAGGTTCCGCCGAACGAAAGCGTGTCATTGGTGTGGCTGAGCGGCGTCTTTGCCCTGGCATGCTTGTAGAGCCCGGTCACGCCGATCGAGGCATCGGGCGAACGCGAATAGGCCGCGTGAACGTTAACCTCCCACTCCTCGGAATCGCGGAAGCTCTGATTGAGTGTTGCCCCCGACAAAAGCGTGATGTCCGAATAGCTATTGTCCTGATGGGAAACAGCGACACCCAAACCAATCGCACCCAGATCCTGCTGCACACGAAACGATTCGGAAATATTCCGATAGAGCGACGGTGCGCCGAGGCTGAGCGGCGTACCGTTGGCGCCGCGGCGTTCCGCGCTCCGGCTGAACGAGACACCGGCGGCGATCTTGGTGGAGTCGAAATCCAACTTGCCCGCGCCCTGAATTTCATACTCGTTGGTATTCTGGATGGGATAGCGAAAATAGCGTGTCAGCGTGCTGTGTGCGGACAGCGATACGCCATGCAGCCCCCAGTCGCTGCCGATGCGGAGGGAGGGCGTGAGAATCGTATAACCGTCTGACTTTACATCGCTGTCGAGGCCGAAGAGATTGCTGTCATAGCCGGTCCCGACATGCAGTTCGGGACTCGCCACCAACGTGCCAATCCGCAGGCCGAGCGGATCATATTCGGGCTGGGGCCGGACGCCCGCGATGTCGCTCCGGGGCGCCAGCGATCCGTCGCTGGGGGCGGCACGGGCACATGTCGGCTGTGCGATAACGGCAATGCCGCCAAGCAGCGCACACGTCATGTGTCGCTTGTTCGGATGACCCATTGATGCTCCCCGCGACGGCGAGTCGCTCAGAGGCGCTTTGCATTAAACTTATGTGACAAAAAATGCGAAGATCGACGAATGCGGGGCCGGTCCGTCGACAGGGCCGCGACCGCGTCAAGCAATTGGTGCGCGGCCGCCCGCCATGTGAACCGTCCCGCCTGCGCCCGGCCGAGCGCCGCATAGCGCGCGCGAAAGGACGGGTCGTCGACGAGCGCGCGGATGAGGCGTACCCATTCGTCCGGATCATCCGGGTCGGCGAACAGGGCACCCTCGCCGCATACTTCCGGCAAAGCGCCGCAGGGCGCGACGATTGCGGGACAGCCCAGCAGCATCGCTTCGAGCGGCGGCAGCCCGAAACCCTCGGTCCGTGATGGAAAGGCTATGCACAGCGCCTCTTCATAGAGCGCGCGCAGTTCCCCGTCGCTCACCCGTCCCGCATACAGCGTCTGCTGCGGCAGGGTGATGCCTATTGCCGCAAAATCCTCCGGTGAGCCGCCGCCGACCACGACGAGGCTGATGCCGGCCAGCAGCGGCGACGCGAAGACGCGCGCCAGCAGGCCGATATTCTTGTGCGCCTGCGTCGTGCCAAGCGCCACGACGAAGGGCCGCCCGGCAAGACCAAGGTGCTGGATGATGCCCGGCTCGGCGACCACGCACAGCATATGGTCGACCCCATTATGGACTACGGCAATCCGCTCGGCGGGGCAGATCCCTGCACGGACGATCTGGTCGCGGGAATAATGCGACACCGTCAGGATGGCGCGATGGCGCCACCCGATCAGCGGCTGGATCGTCTTGTACCAGAGCCGGAATGGCCAGCTATAGGACGCCGGCGTCAGATGCACCTGCGCATCGTGGATCATGGTGACGGCATTCGAGCGCAGCACCGGCCCAATATTGCAGAGGTTGAGCAGCAGCCGGCCACGGTCGCGCAAGGGAATCGCCAGCTGCTCCCACGGGATGCCGGTAAAGGGCGCCATGAGCCGGGCTGGCAGGCGAATATGCCTGGCGCCGTCGCGCGCATCACGCGGCACCCAGAGGGCGATGTCGAGTCCCTCCGTCCGTTCCGCCGCAGCCTGCGCGAGCGCATTGGCGAGCTCGGCCGCGACGCGATGGACCCCGGTTGGCGGCGCGGAGAGAAACTTCCCGTTGATCGCGAGGGGCGGCAGTTCCGCCATCAGCCGAAGCCGAGCACCCGGGATTTGGTGAATCGCCTCGCCACGCTATGCACCGCGAGCGGCAGGATCAGCCCTGCCAGCACGCATAGCGTTAGGATCAGCACGGGATTGGGGTGGTGGAGCAAACGCGTCAGCATGATCCGTAAGCCCGCGATGAACAGGACATGGAGCACAAAGATCACCATCGTCCTGCGGCCCAGATAGGCGAGGATTTCGGCCAGAGGCCCGCGCAAGGCGAGCGCGACGACGATACAACTCGCCGCCGCCACGAACGCTGCCGGCAGGATCGGCAGGCGCCAGGCGAATGCGGTGATCTCCCACGATCCCAGATGCGCAAAATCGGCCGCATGAGCCGCGATGATCGCGCGGCTGGCCAGGATGATGGCACCAGCGGCGATGGGCAGCGCGAGCACCGTCCACCACTCTCGTCCCGCAAGGCGCGCCCGCACCGCCTCAATGCCGCCCACGCCCATCCACAGGCCCAGCGCATAAAAGGCGCCGTGCACCAGCGACAACCGCAGCATGACCGGCAGCACGAACAGCGGGACCAGGAACTTGCCGGCCAGCGCCAGCAGGAAGAAGCCGCGCGCGCCCAGGCGCGGCACGATCAGCAGGGCCGCGATATGAAGCAGGAAGAGCACATACAGGTACCAGAACTGGGATATCGACGCCCAGGGCAGGTGCAGGATGGGGGCCCAGAACACCGCGACAGGCCGGTTAACTAGGGACCCCGCCGCGTAGATCGCGCTGTACTGGATGATCGACCACAGGAAATAGGGATAGACGACCGTCGCGAGCAGGTTGAGGAAAAAAGCCGTCCGGCCGCTGTCGATCCGGGGCCGGACGAGCAGCCCGGACAGGAAGAAGAACAGCGGCATATGAAAAACGTAAATGGCCAGGAAAATTTCACGGCCTTGCGGAAAGCCACGGCCCGCGGGCGAGTCAATCAATCCGCCGAGCGCATGGCCGATTACGACCAGGATGATACCAAGCCCCTTGGCCACATCCAGCCAGAGAACCCGCTGCGACGCCGGCGCAGCACGTGCGGCGGGTACCGCACGATGAACCATGTCGCGCTCAATGCTATATTCCCGCCCTGCCATGCGGGCGCCAAACCACGTTTACGCTACAAACATGTTTCACTGCGTCGATATGCGTGAAATGTACCGGCGGTTAAGCAACCGGCAACCTGCGAAGGTGCAGTGTCTGTTGGCCGTGTGAGCCGCTCGATCCGAAGGAAACGCATTGCCTTGCAGATGACGGCGGTTTACACTTCCAAAGTGCTTAAACGCTTTTTCGGGCTGGACGAAAGTAGGTTGGAATTTGGCTGAGATGGATCCCCAAAGGCGACAGAGATCGCGCGAGCAATCGTCTATTTCATTTCCTTATGTGGATTTGTACGCCGCCATCGAAGTTGCGCAGGCTATTCATGAGCGCAGCGGCACCGGTTCTTGTGATCTTAACAGCCTGGCCGGTGAATTCGGCGATTATATTGGTGGCGCCTTCAGGTTGAAGACGTCGGCCGCCCGAATCTTCGACCTGGTGGAAAAACGCGGGCGCAGCGAAGTGCGCCTCACCGAATCCGGCCGGCAGATATTGTCGGAGGAGCAAAGCGGTCCTGCCAAGGCCGAAGCATTCCTGCGGGTTCCCCTATATGCTGCCGTCTATAGCAAGCATAAGGGCGGCAAGCTGCCGCAACGGCGCGACCTTGAGACCGAAATGAAGGAGTTGGGTGTACCCGCCAAGCAGGTCGACAAGGCGCGGCAGGTTTTCGAGCGGTCGGCGCGGCAAGCGGGCTTCTTCGATAGCGCCGACAACCGCCTTGTATTCCCGGCATCGGCGAAGCCACAAATCGGCAACACTTCTATCGTAGCGGGTCCGTCCATGATGGACAGTGACGAGCGAATCGAATCCTTTCTTGCGGATACTGCGCTTTTGAGCCGTTTCCGGCGTGACGATCCGCTGATCGTCGGTTTGGTCGAACGGTTGCCCGCGACCGGCTCCGCCTGGAGCGACGAAGCCCGCATCGCCTGGTTGCGGCTGGCCAATTCGATTTTCAACGTGACCTTCACCGACGGCAGCGGCCAGATCGAAATTGGGATCGGTGGCGCTGGCACTGACGAAACGCACCCGAACGACCCGAACTGATCGGCGTCTCAGCCGATCCCATGCGGATATGATCCCGGCATGGCACCGTTTCGGATGAAGACAATCATAAGACTGTCATAAATTCGCTTTAGCCGAGTCGCTGCGCACAGTCGCCGACGGCTTGGCTGGCTCGCCTCCCTGCAGGGTGGAGAGCAACATCCAACGGCGACTGAATAAATCCGGTGGCGCGATCGAATATAATAGAAAGATTTGTCCTTTGGGGGGACCCTACGGCCTTCGCCATCTGAGAGTGCGCAACCACATGGTCTCGCGGTTGGACAGTGAGTCCGGTCCGCCCGGCCGTCAGTCAGCCATCACGGACATACTGGATTTCGAGCGGTCGTCATGGACAAGGCGCAGCCCCGGCCAAGGGGACGATGACTGCGGCGGAGTATCCCCGGACCGCATTTGCTTCCTTGCGCCCGGACCAGCGACGATTTGCGCCACGGGCCGGGCCATAGCGGAACTGATGGTGGCGCGCTATCGCGATGCCCAGTCGCTCGACCATCAAGCCGAGGCAATTGCGGCAACCGGACTGCGGCTCACCCGCACCGAGCTTGCCAAATGGGCCATCCGGGCAGCGGATATGCTAGCACCGACAGCGGAAGCCATTCGCGCCGTTGGCCTGGAATCGCCCGTCATCGCAGCCGCCAACAGGTCCGTCGGCCTCAATGAGCGCATGCGGCTATGGGCTTATTGCACCGATGGCCGTGGGGACCGCGCTGCCGGACACAGGCGAGCCGCCTGGTTCCGCGTGACGCCCGATCGGCATGGCGGTTATGCCGCGCAGGAACTCGCCGGTTTCCGGGGGGTTTTGCTGGCGTCTTTCGCCGACGGTTATGACGCGGCTTTGCGGAGCGGGACGGTCGTTGCGGCGGCATGCTGGGGCCAGATACGGCTGATGGCACGCGCGATCGACCCTTATGCAACCCAGGCAGCCTGTGCCGAAGTGCTGCACGCTGCGAACAGGCTCGTCGCGATCGAGACGGATTTGGCGGACGCAAGCCTTGCCGCCCGCGTCCGGCTGCGGCGTGAGCGGGCGACACCTATCCTCCAGGAACTCGAGAGCGCGCTCCGTCAGGCCGAGAGGGATGCCATGCCGGGTTCCGACGTTGCGCGATTCGCGGCGGAACTGCGGATGCAATGGCCCGCGCTCACCGCTTTCCTCCATGACGGGCGCCTGGAGCTGGAAAACAAATCGGCCCGAATCATGCTCGATCGCCTGGCAAACCGGGATCATTGGGTACCGCGCCGCTTCAATGGCTCGCATCTCTGCGTTGCGAACATGGCCAGCATCATCGAGACCTGCAGCCTGAACGGCGTGGATCCGAGGGACTATGTCGCCTGGATACTCGGTTTCTCCGCCGCTGCGGATCCGCAAGTCTGCAGGGACAGGCTGATGCCCTGGGACTTCGCGCTCGCCGCCTCGCCGAGATCGATCAGCGCGAATACGGGATGCATATCTATCACACCCGCATAAAAATTATGGCGATGCGGTATAACGGGGCAAAGAGTCTCGAAACTTAAACATTTGTTAACGATGGCGGCACGGTGACGGGGCGCGCACGGATTGCGCCCCGCGTGGAGGCTATTCGCCCAATGACCGGCGGTCGATTAAACAACAGGTGGCACCAGCGCTGCCTGAAATGGCTATGCTGCGCCAGCACGGTCGCGCTCGGGCTGGGCGCTGCTGGGCCGATGATGGCGCGCGCGCAGGAGCCAGCGGCGGCCGCCGCACAGGCGCGTGCGGCACCCGACAAATTCTATGTCGCCGCTTTCGACGTCGCGGGCGCCAAGCTGCTCGATCCATCCCTCGTCGAGGCGGCGGTCTATGACTTCACGGGGCCTGACCGGACCGCAGCCGACATCGAGGCGGCGCGCAAGGCGCTCGAAGATGCGTACAAGAAGCGCGGATATGAAGCGGTCCAGATCGAGATCCCGCCTCAACCGGAGGCCATGTTCGCGCAGGGCATCGTCCAGCTTCGCGTAGCCGAGGCGCCGATCGGGCGGGTGCAGGTGACCGGCTCGCGCTACCATTCGCTCAAGGTCGTCCGCGACAACCTGCCGTCCGTGGTCGAGGGGCAGGTGCTGAATACCAAGGCGCTCGAGACGGATCTCGCTAACGCCAATCGCTTTCCCGATCGCAGCGTCTCGCCGTCGTTCAAGGCGGGTGCGGTCCCCGGTACGATCGACGTCGACCTGGCGGTTGAGGACAGCCTGCCGCTCCACGGCAGCCTCGAACTCAACAATGATCATAGCCCATCGACGGTCCCGCTGCGGGCCAGCGCGAGCCTCCGCTACAGCGATCTGTGGCAGCGGGGGCACATGGTGACCGCAACCTATATCGCGGCGCCGCAGGACCGGAAACAGTCGGAGGTATTCTCAGGCTCATACAGCGCGCCGCTCCTCGGATCACCGTGGACGCTGATCCTCTATGGCTACAAGTCGAACAGCAACGTCGCCGCGCTCGGCGGTGTCAACGTCCTGGGCAATGGCTACCAGATGGGCGCGCGCGCGGTTTATCGCCTGCCTGGCAAGGCATCAGCGCAGAATGTGACGTTCGGTTTCGACTACAAGAATTTCAAGCAGAACATCTCGCTCTCCAGCCAGCTCACCGCGCAGGCGCCGATCGAATATATGCCGCTGTTCGCAAGCTATGGTTTCTCCTCGGGCACCGACAAGGCCAATCTCGACATCAATGTCTCGGTGACGGCGGGCCTCCGGGCGTTCAAGAAAATCCGCTGCTTTGAAGTCGATCCGGCAAATTGCTCGGCAACCACGCAGTTCGACCAGTTCAAGAACCACGACTTCGACAGCAACGAGAATTTCGTGCACGCCAATTTCGACCTGGCCTACAAGCGCGCGTTCCTCGGCGATTTCGTGGCGGCGGCCAAGCTCTACGGCCAGATCGCCGATTCCCATCTCGTCACCAACGAACAGTTCGCGATCGGCGGGCTTGCAAGCCTGCGCGGCTACTTCCAGTCCGAGGCGGTCGGCGACATGGGCTATGCCGTCTCGCTCGAACTTGGCACGCCGTCGCTCGCGCCCAAGCTCCCGGATTTCGTGGACGAGCTGCGCCTCTTCGGCTTCGTCGAACATGGGCAAACCCGCATCATTCACCCGCAACCCGGCCAGACGGCGAGCCAGTCGCTGCTGTCGGTTGGCGGCGGCGGGCGCATCAAGCTGTTCAAGCATGTCTCGGGCGAACTGTCCGTCGGCGTGCCGCTGAAGGACGGACCGAGCACCAAGGCGAACGCCGTTCGCACCACATTTTCCGCGAAAAGCGAATTCTAGAGGGTAGGCAGATGGCTAAGCTGCGCATCATTATCGCACTGTTCTTGTCCATGGCGTTCATGGGCTCGCCCGCCAGCGCCTGGTGGAACAAGGACTGGACATACCGCAAGGCGGTGACCGTCGATACGAGCCCCAGCGGGCTCAATGTCAGCGGCCCGATCGGCCGAACAGTGCTGCTGGTCAAGCTCACCAGCGGCAATTTCACCTTCACCGAAGCGCTCCAGAACGGCGCGGACATCCGCCTGGTCGACAGCGACGACAAGACGCCGGCCCCCTTCCATATCGAGCGCTATGACGCGACGACCGGCATCGCCTATATCTGGGTGTCGCTGCCCACGCTGGCGGGCGGTGAGAAGAAGGCGCTGTGGCTTTATTTCGGCAATCCCAACGCGCCGGTCGGCAGCGATGCCAAGGGCACGTTCGATCCCGACTATATGGCGGTCTATCATTTCGGCGAGAATCCGGGTCAGCCCAGCGCCGACGCGACCGCGAACAACAATGTCGCGCTCAACCCCCCGGCAGGCATAGACGACGGTGCGATCATCGGTCGCGGCGGCCGCTTCCCCGGTCAGGGCGCCCTTCAGATCGCCCCCTCGCCGTCCCTCGCCATGCCGGCGGCGGCGCCTTTCACCGTCACCGCCTGGGTCAAGCCCGATCAGCTTGCCGGTGAGCAGGCCGTGTTTGCGCGCGGCCCGCTCGTCGTGGGCATCGCCAATGGCGTGCCCTTCGTGGCGCTCGGTAGTGCCCGCACGCAGGCCAATGCTCCCGTTAAGCAGGGCGAATGGAGCCATCTCAGCGTCGTCGCCGATGGCACCACGATCAAGATCTATGTGAACGGCGTCGAGGCTGGTGCCGCCGCCGCCGCGCTCCCCGCGATCGACGGACCGATCTCGATCGGCGGCGCCGATGGCCGCCCCTTCACCGGCGAGCTGGACGAAGTGCGCCTGTCCAAGGCCGCGCGTCCCGCCGCGATGCTCCTCGCCATAGCGAGCGCGGAAGGCCCCGCCAACAAGGTCGTCAATGTCGCGGAGACTGCGGAAAAGGCGGAGGGCGGCGCCAATGTCATCGGCTTCATCGTCAGCAAGCTGGAGCCGGTCGACGCCGTCATCATCGGCCTCTGCATGATCCTTCTTGCGATGGCGATCACACTGATCGTCGCGAAAATCCGCTACCTCAACGCCAGCGAGCGCGCCAACAAAGTGTTCCAGAAGCGCTTTGCCGCGCTGCACGAAGAGCTGGTACCGGTGGCCGATATCGAGGGCATCACCCCCAGGGAGGTGAAGTTCATCGAGAGCGCGCCGCTCGGCCGCCTCTATGAGATCGGCATCGAGGAGCTGAACGTGCGCCGCCGCGTGGCGCTGACCCGGCCGCTCTCCGGCGAGGCGGTGGAAGCGATGCGCGCCGCTGTCGACGCGCAGGTCGTGGACGAGAACCAGAAGCTCGACAAATGGATGGTCATCCTGACGATCGCGATTTCGGGCGGACCGTTTATCGGCCTGCTCGGCACGGTGGTCGGCGTCATGACCGTGTTCGGCGGCGTGGCGATGGCGGGCGACGTCAATGTCAACGCGATCGCGCCCGGCATCGCCGCCGCGCTGCTCGCGACCATCGCCGGCCTGGCCTGCGCGATCCCGTCGCTGTTCGGCTATAACTATCTGAACGGCCGCATCTCGGCCCTCGCGGACCAGATGCGCGTGTTCGTCGACCGGCTCATCACCCGGCTGGCCGAGATGCAGTCCGACGCTGCGTACAGCCCGCCGCCCCTTCCCCTCGCCGCTGAATAAGGAGCTCCTGCCATGCAAGTCGGTGGCGGCCGCAAGGCCTATGACGATATCAACATCACGCCGATGCTCGACCTGGCCTATGTGCTGCTTGTCATCTTCATCCTGATGGCGACCGCCTCGGTGCAGGGCATCAAGGTCGATCTGCCCAAGGCGAGTTCGTCGCAAAGCCTGGTCCAGCCCAAGACGATCGCGCTCACGGTCAACAATCAGGGCCAGATCTTCATGGACGCCTATCCGGTGACGATCCAGGATCTGGAGACGCGCCTGCGCAACGCCAAGGCAAGCAATCCCGACGTGCCGATCGTGCTCAAGGGCGATGCCACCGCCCAATATGGCAAGATCACCGAAGTCCTCGACCTGTGCCGCCGTCTCGACCTCAATAAGGTCGGCCTCGTCACCGGCAAGCCGACCGCAGGCTGAGGGACGGCGGGGATTATATCGTGGCAGAAGCCGCCACCTTCGAGGAGCCACATGGCAATCCCGCGGTTCGCTGGGGACTGATCGTCCTCGGCGCCGTCATTGTGCTTGCGCTCATCTGGTACCTCTACAACGCCATGAACGGCGTGCATGGCGTCAAGGTGAAGGAGGACGCGCCGGTCACGGTGTCGCCGATGCTGCCACCGCCGCCCCCTCCTCCACCGCCGCCAAAGCCACAGGAAAAGCCGCCCGAACCGACCGAGACGCCCAAGCCGGCGCCCGAGGCCGCCGCGCCCAAGCCCGACGCACCCGCGCCCATGCAGATGAACGCGGAGGCGCAGGCCGGTCCGGGCAGCCTCGCCGCAGGGACCGGCGGCGGTGGCGGCGCGCCGGGTAGTACGGGAACATGCCTCTCCAATTGCGGTGGCCCCGTCGGCGGCGCGATCAGCGACGGCTTCTACGCCCGCTATCTGAGCAGCGCGCTCCAGCAACGCGTGCAACGCGACAGCAAGGTCAACCGCTCGGTCTTCACAGCGGAATTCGCCATCTGGATTACGAGCGGCCGCGTGACCCGCGCGAACCTCATCCGGGGCAGCGGCGACGACAAGCGCGACGCCCTCCTCAAGGCGATCATCGAAGCGGCCAGCGACCTCGATACCCCGCCGTCATCCTTCAAATTCCCCCAGCGCATCACCGTCAAGGGGCGCAAGTCACTCTAGTTTCATAGGCAATCGGCCGCCTGTCGGCTCTGATCAGGAAGAAAGAAATGTACATGATGGTTCGGCAAGGAACGCAGAGGATCGCGCGCCACATGCTCCGCGTATCGGCGGTCGGCCTTTCGCTCGCCCTTCCCGTCGGCCTGGCGCAAGCGCAGCAGCCAGCCGGGTCCGCGACGGCTCAGCCCCAGCCATCAACCAACGCGATGGTCAACCTGATCAACCTGCTGGTGAAGCAAGGGACGCTCACGCAGGCCAATGGCAACGCGCTGCTGGCACAGGCGCAGGCCGAAGCCGATCAATCGCGCGCGAACATCACCCAGGCAGCGACGAATGCCGGTGTCCCGCCGCCGCCGGAGGGGACCATCCGCGTCCCCTATGTGCCCGAGACCGTGCGCCGCCAGATCGCCGAGCAGGTTCGCGGCGAAGTCATGGCGACCGCCAAGTCCGAAGGCTGGGCGGCGCCCGGCAACGCAGCCCCCGACTGGACGCGGCGCATCAAGATTTCGGGCGACGTCCGGGTACGGTCGCAGTCGGAGCTCTATTCCCGCAACAACGACAACACCGTCGTCGATATCGCTGCCATCAACGCAGCGCCGGGCGGTTTCAACTTCACAGGCGACGCAAGCAACCTTCGCTTCCTCAACACCCGCAAGGACCGGCTTAACCGCCTCAAGGTGCGCGCCCGCATCGCGCTGGACGCCGACATCAGCCCTGCCGTCAAGGCGGGCTTCAGGATCGCCACGGGTGACGACAACAGCCCGATTTCGACCAATCAGAATCTCGGCGGCGGCCTGACCAAGCGCGATCTCTGGCTCGATCGCGCCTTCGTCCAGGTGGCACCCAAGGATTGGCTCACGATCGAGGCCGGGCGCTTCGGCAATCCCTTCCGTTCAACCCAGTTGCTGTTCGACGACGATCTGAATTTCGACGGCGTGACCGCCGAGTTCAAGGCCGACCGCTGGCTGCCCGAGGGCTTCAAGCTCGCTGTGCGCGGCGGCGCCTTCCCGCTCGACTTCGGGTCGGCCAATTTCCCCGACACGTCGCGGGACAAGGCGACTTATCCTTCCAAATGGCTCTTCTCCGGCCAGATCGAGGGATCCTACAAGACCGCAGGTGGTCTTCAGATCGCCGCGTCCGCCGGCTTTCACGCCTTCCGAAATGTGCAGGGCCAGCTTTCCAGTCCCTGCCTGTTCAACGGGGTGGTCGTCCGCCTCGTGTCCAAGGAAGGGTTTCCGCTCAACGATCCCTCGGAATGCTCGACCGATGGGACGCGAGCGTTTGGCGCGCGCAAGGGCAACACCTATTTCTTCATCCGCAACCTGGCCGTGCCGGTCGGCGAGACCATCCCCGTCCCGCTCAACCAGCGCGAATATCTCGGCCTGACCTACAAATATCGCGTGCTTGATCTCAACGCCTCGGTCACCGCGCCGCTTGACGATGAAATCAGCGCGACCCTTTCGGGCGACTATATCCGCAACCTGGGGTTTCGCCGCAGCGACGAGTGCCGCAACGGGTCCGGCTTCGGTCCGGTCACCAACCTCGCGGCCAATGGCAGCGGCGATGCCTGTCTGGCAACCAATCCCAATCCGGTCATCAGCGGCAATATGGGCTGGATGGTCGATCTGGCGGTGGGCCATGCCAAGCCCCGGCGCTGGGGCGAATGGCGCGTGCAGGGCAGCTATCGCTACCTCCAGTCCGACGCCACGCTGGACAGCCTGACCGACAGCGACTTCCACCTCGGCGGCACCAATACCAAGGGCTTCACCGTGGGCGGCACGCTTGGCCTTCTCGATGGCATGAGCCTGACCGGCCGGTGGATGAGCGCCAATGAAGTGACCGGCTCACCGCTGGCGATCGACGTGTTCCAACTCGACCTCACGGCGGAGTTCTGATCGTGCAGCCGCCACTTTCCCGTGTTCAGGCAGGCGGTTAGCGACCGCATTAACCACAATAGAACGCTCACGCCTGCTGTTCATGACAGTAATTTTAGAAAAAACTGCCCTGAAATGAGACAGTTAATCTCATCATAGTGAAACAGATCGTCAATAAAGTCTTAACCGACAGCGAGGGGGTCTTTCCCTTCTTTACCAAGTTGCAAACCGGAGTGACCATGTCCGCCAACACCGCCAAGCGCAATCCCTCGATGCGGACAATGCGCGCGCTTTTGCTGCGCGGGGCCAGTGGCGGTGCGTTGACGCTGCTACTGGCAACCACTCCGGTGCGGGCGCAGCTTTCCGCATTCAATGCGGCGCTCGGCCATAATATCGGCGGGGCCGCCACCGCAGCCCAGGTGGGCAGCGTAATGCCGACGCTGACGCCGACGATGAACCAGATCATCGCCCGGCATACCCAATATCAGCAGATCGTGCAGAATCAGGCGGCGATCATCGCGTCGGCCAATTCCGCAGCGCGCGAGGCGGCGCGGGCGGCGGCGCAATCCGTGCCCAACGGCCTGGTGAAGGGTGGCCTCGAAGCGGCCGTGACCGTCAAGGTCACCAATCTCGCCGACGCTGTCGGCAACGGCCTCAATGTCTGGCAGGGCGCCGATCTTCCGACGCAGTCCGTCACCGCAGCGACGGGCGCAGTCGATGTCACCGTCAATCAAACGGATTCGCGCGCGCTGCTGTCATGGAACAGCTTCAATGTCGGCCGCGACACGACGCTGACCTTCAACCAGCAGGGCCATAGCGACTGGGTCGCGGTGAACCGCGTCGTCGGCGGTATCAACCCGGACACGGGCCTGCTCGACCCGGCGCGGTCTCCCACGCCGAGCCAGATATTGGGCAAGATCAAGGCCGACGGCACGGTCTATGTGCTGAACCGGTCCGGCATTCTCTTCGGCGCGACCGCGCAGGTGGATCTGCATTCGCTGGTGGCAAGCTCGCTTGAGCTTGGACAGACGATAGTGAGGGACACCAGCGTCACTACCGGCGCTAGCCGCTATCTTTCCAAGTCCGTCAAGGAGCTCAACGAAGCCTATCTGCAGAACAGCATATTGCCGGCCGAGCATGTCGGCCTGCTCGGCTATATCAAGGACGAATTCCATGGCGACGTAACCGTGGCGCGCGGCGCGCAGATCGCCAGCAGCGGCGGCTTCGTCATTATCGCGGCGCCCAAGGTGACCATGGCGGGCGAGATCAATCCCGCCACCGACGCCTCGGGCAATGCGCGGACGCAGGTGCCGGGCGGTCAGGTCAGCCTGGTTGCCGGCACGCTGGTCGACGCGGTTGTAGCGACCGGCGCCACCGGCAGCGTCGATCCCAATGTCCGGGGCCTCGTGCTTGCCTCGACCGGCGGCGGCACCGTCGACGTCAGCGGTTCGATCAACGCGCCCCAAGGCTATATCTCCCTCGTCACCGACACGAAGGGGACGGTCAATTTCAGCGGCATCCTCTCCTCGACAACCAGCGTGTCGCGCAACGGCAAGATCAGCCTGATCGGCGGATCGGTGAATATGCTGAGCCAGTCGGTGCAGAATGCTAACGGCAATGCTGACATCCAGCACGGCACGATCGCGATCACGGCGGATACCAGCGGCGACACCATCCCCCAGAGCGCGGACTCGATCGCGGCCTTCAAGCGGTCGCAGGTCGAAATCGGCAATTTCTACGTCCAGACCGGGCTCAGTGCCTTCGGTCAGATCCAGTCCATCGACCTGTCGGATGGCAGCTTCGTCGAGGGCGCGCTGAACCCCACCCTGTTCCCGTCGCTTGTCACGATCGGCGACAACGCCATGATCCATGCGCCCAGCGCGGATGTGAATGTGGGCGGCACCGCGAACGGCTCAAGGTATAGCGCGGCCACCACCACCGGCATTACGAAATCCGGCATCACAATTGGCGCCAATGCCGTGATCGACGTCAGCGGCCTCGACAGCATTCAGCTCGCGGCGATACGCAATCAACTCACCATCGCGCCGGCCAAGAAAAACGAACTGCGCGATACGCCGACCTATCGCGAGGTCACGACAGACGGCGGATTCACGCTCAACGGGGCAACGCTCTATGTGGATGCCCGGGCCAGCGGTGTCCGGTCGGACGGCGTCGCATGGGTAGGATCGCCACTGCTCGAGGCGGGCAGCCTGGCGGCTCAGATCGGCGTGACCGCGCCCGAGCTGATGACCAGGGGCGGCAATGTCACCCTCGCCACCCTGCGTCATGACGGCAGCACTTCCGCCGGCGCCTTCGCGAGCGCGGTCGATATCGACAGCAGCGCCACGATCGATTTCGCAGGCGGCTGGGTCAATTATGCGCCGGGCTTCATCCGGTCGAGCAAGCTCATCACCGCCGACGGGCGAATCGTCGATATTTCGGCGGCAGACCCCAATGACAGGTTCACCGGCATTGCGGGCGGCTTTGTCCAGAACTTGCCACAGCTTTCAAACCCCCGGATCTTCAACAATCCGTTGACGATCGATGCGGTCGTGTCGGAGGCCTATGCAGAAGGCCGCGACGCGGGTTCGCTGACCGTTTCCGCGCCGACCATGTCGATCAACGGATCGTTCCACGGCGATGCCGTCGCCGGGTCGCGCCAGATCAGCGGCGCGCAGGTGCCGACGACGGCATCGGCCCTGGCGGCTGATCCCCGCATGCTGCAGGCGGTCGCGACGCAATTGCCCTCGTCCGGTTTCCTGCATGTCGACGCCATAAACCTGGGCGGCAGCATCCTATATGGTGGAATGTCCGCCACGGGGGCTGACGGCTCGCCGAAGATCCAGTTCGGCCAAAGTCAGCTCGATGCCATTGCGGGCCTGATCCACATCACCGAGCCGACGATCAACAATGCGAACCTTTCGGCGCTGTCGCTCCAGAGCTCGGGCGCCGTCATCTTCGCCAAGGACAGCCAGCTGACCCTCCAGCCCGGAGGAACGCTCAATGTCGACGCCGGGCGGACGATCAGCTTCAACGGCAGCATATCCGTCCCTGCGGGCACAATCGCGGCGCGTACCTATGCCATCCAGCAGGGCGATATCTTTGACGATAGCGACAATCTGCTGACCGGCGACGCCCTGCGGGACAACTATCTGTTGTCAGGACCGATCGCGGCGAATTGTGCGGAACCGGGCTGTACGCTGCCCGCCTGGCAAACCCTGATGGCAAGCGCCGGCGATCCTTCCATCGCCGCCCAGGCCCCGGGCTGGTTCGACATCGTCGTGAGTCCGGACGCCTCCCTATCCGCACGGGGGCTTTGGACCAACGATTTTCTGGTCGGCGCTGACGGGTTCACGCGCGGTGCCGCTTATACATCGGGCGGGTCGGTGTCGCTCACGGTTGCGCCGCACGTCGCTGTCACGACAGCGGCCGCAACAAAGGCCATCGACATCAGCGGCAGCATCCTGCTGCGGCCGGACAGCCTGATCGATGTTTCGGGCGGCGGCTATGTCGCGCCCACGGGCGGGCTGTCGCTAAGTGGCAAGGGTGGCAATGTCAGCCTGATCGACGAAACGGTCTATTTCCAGCTTTTGGGCTCCAGTCCGACGACCGGGGGAACCCGAGGCAGCAATCTCTTCCCTTCCGACTATATTGGATTTCAACTCGGGGCGATCAATGGAGCCACGCAATTCGTCTCCGCACTGGTGCCGGACGAGATCAGGAGCACGGTCGATATAGCGCAAGGCGCCAGCATTCGCGGCTTTGGCTTCAAGGGTGGCGGCACGTTCAAGCTGGTCACACCCGATCTTGCATTCAACGATCCCAGCGGCGCCGGTACCCAGATTCCGCTGGATTTCCTGAACCGGACGGGTTTCGGGACACTCGATCTATCGGTCTGGAAAACGGCGATATTCGACAATGTCTTCGCCAATGGCGAGGCCGGCAAGTCGGCGCTTCTCGCGACGAAGGTGCTAACAATAGGCGCGGGCGACACGCTCAACCTGACACAAACGATCCTGCCGACAGTCCTGACGCCTACCCAATCGGCAGTGCTGCGCGCACAAACGAGCGACACCGACATCACGCGCCTTGATGCGCTGAAGCCCAGCAATGCGCTCGGCGATTATGACAATCTTGCCGCCAACCTTGTTCTGGGCGGCCTCACCGAACTCACTCTGCTGGACGGCGGCAATATTATCGGCGCTGCGGGCGCGACCCTCACCGCGCCCAAGCTCTATGTTGCCGGGAACATCGCCATTCGCGGTGGGTCGATCACACAGAGCGAATTGCTGCCTACCGCCTATATGAGAAGCAGACCCTCCGATCATTGGTCGTTCGGAGTCGGCCAGTGGTCGGGCGGCCAGCCGGTCAGCATCGAGGAGGCGCTCGCCGATGTGTTCGGCCAGCCTGATGCCATCAGCAAAAAATTCGACCAGGCTGCCCTGGTCGGGGGCGAAGCCGCGGTCCAATTTCGCTCGCGGTCCATCGAGAATTTCCTGACCCAGCGGCAGAACGACCATCTGATCTACCTGCTGGGACGCCTCGCAGAGGATCAGGGCATAGTATTCACCGCCACGAGCACGACCGACCTTTCCGGCGGCTTCATCCAGAACCCTCGGGCAGCGGTGACGTCCACCGGGACGCAAGTCGCAACCGGGCGACTGATCGACGGCGGCACGATCAGGGCGCTGGGCCGGTCCCTCAATACCGGGTCGATTTTCTCGTCAGCGGCATCCTTCGGCGAGTCGCCCTATAAGGGCAGCACCGGCGGCAGCGCAAACCTGACCGGGCAAAGGCCTGAGCGACGCATCGATGCCGAAACCGGCGCTAAAATCGACCTGAGCGGCGGTTCAGCCACCCTCGACCTCCAGATCAGCGGACAGGCACTGACGCCCACACTGGTCGGGACGAAGGCCGGGACGATATCCGGTCTTGGCGGCGGCGATATTTCAGGCGCGACCCTGCTCGCCAAGGCCGGCACGGCCAGCGCCCAGGGCGGAACGTTCGAGTGGTACAATCCGGTCCTGCAGCAGAATGCGGGCAGCGGCCTCCCCGGCGCTGGCGCGAAGGGCAACTTCGTCTTTGCCGACCAGTTGTCCTCGGCCGGCTTCGACAGTTTCGTGGCGCGCGGCGCGCTGGGCACCAATGGCGATGTCACCCTGTCGCTCGGCCGTTCGTTCCTCCTGAGTTCCCCTGACTCCCTGGGCCTCATAGATTCCAGCTATTATGCCAGCTCCATCAACGGGACCGGCGACCTTATAATTCAGGCGCCCCATATCGCGCTCACCAGCATTGCGCAGAAATTCAGCGCCGTTCCTGCCGGGACAGGCAACCATGACCTTATCCTGCGGGCAGAGGCGACGTCCGGCACCGGCGCATCGTTCGATATTGCAGGCGCGGTCGAGTTCGGCGGCGGCTTCGGTGATGTCACGCTCTCCTCGCAGGGTGATATCCGCCTGATCGGTGTGCAGCCGATCGACAACACGCTCGACCCCAGCGCGACGGTGCTGACGCCCTCGCTGACTGGCGGTATCGTGGCGGCTGGCAATCTCACCCTGCAGGCACGCCAGGTCTATGCGACCACGGGGACGGGCAATCTGCTGCAGGATCCCGCTGTCGCGAAGAAGGATGCCAATGCTTCAGTTGATCCATTCATAATCGCCTCGCTAGCCAATTCCGCCGGAAATGCGCCGACCATCACGTTCCGGGCCGAACCCGGCAGCACAGCTTCCACCCCCTATTCGGCCGGAAGCTATATTCTCGTCGCGGGCGAAAGCATCCTGCAGGACGGCGTCCTGCAGGCGCCGCTGGGCCGCATCGACCTTGGCGGACGGACCGGCTTTCAGTTAACCGACCTCGGCCAGACGATCACGACAAACAGCCTCACCCTGACCAGCCGCAGCGTGACCTCCGTCTCGGCCGAGGGTCTCAACATACCCTTCGGCGTCACGACCGACGGGACGGAATATTATTTCCGGCCAACGATGTCATCGGCCCTGTCCGTTGCGCCTGCCGCGCAGCTCGGCCTTTCGGCGGGCACCATCACGACCGAACCGGGCGCGACGGTCGACGCCAGCGGCGGCGGCAGCATCTACGCTTATGAGTTCGTATCCGGCACCGGCGGCTCGCGCGATGTGCTGAGCCGCTTCAACTCGGACAGCTTCAGCAGCACCAACGGCTATCAATATGCCGATGGCCGGCAGGTCTACGCCATTCTCCCGGCGGACAGCCCAGAACTCGCCGCGCTGTACGACCCGATCTACTCTTCGGACTATGCGGATCTCTACGGCGCCAACGTCGGCAAGGCGGTTCAGCTCGACGCCGTTGCGGCAACCGCGGACCGGCCGGCAATAGCGGCGGGCACCTACATCCTGCTGCCGGCCAAATATGCGCTGCTGCCGGGCGCCATGCGGATCGTCGAAAATGTCGGCGCTGCGGCACCTCTCACCGACAGTGCGCTTCGCCTGCTCGACAACTCGGTTCTCGTCGGCGGCGTCTACAGTATCGCCGGCACCGATATAGCGGACACGGTCCGCCGGTCGTTCACGGTCCAGGCGAAGGATGTCTTCACGCAATATTCGCAGATCAATACGGCCGATGCGGCGTCCTATTTCCGTGGCAAGGCCGCTCTGAACAGCCTGGCCATTCCGCGCCTGCCCAATGATGCCGCGCGGATCGTGATCGACCCCGGCACCGGCCTGTCGATCGGCAGCCGGTTCAATACCAGTGCGAAGACAGACGAGGACGGCAACAAGGGACGCGGCAGTCAGGTCGACATTTTGGGCGATGTCGTCAACATCGTCTCGAGCTTGGACAATGCAGGGCCCAGCGGCGTCAACCTGTTGGCGGACAGCCTGGTCAATCTCAATGCGGAAAGCCTGCTGATCGGCGGCACGCGGACGGACCGCGCCGACGGATCCACCGCCATCACCGTCAGCGCCAGCGAAATCCACGTCCGCAATTTCTCGTCCGATGCTGCACAAGCTGCCCAAGCCATTTCCCTGACCGCGCCCGAGATCATCCTCGCGGTCCAGGGGCCGGCCTCCATCCTGGACATTGCCGACAACGCCGTCATCAGCGCGACAGGCGCGCTCACCGATACGCGCAACGGCGTCTATGATCTCACCACATCGGATCCGGCGGACGCCGCAGCCCGGGTAGGCACGGTCGGCTCGCTGCTGCGCGTCGCCAACGGGGCGGAGCGTCTGGTGGACCGGATCGGCAATACCGACCCCGGCATCCCGAACGACAAGGCATTTGCCTTCACCATCGGCGCGGCAACCATTGCCGGCCAGTCGCTGACCCTCGACTCCAGCCGCGACCTGGACATGGACGCCGCCAATCTGGATGTTCAGAACCTGGCGCTCGGCAGCGAAACCATCGCCTTTTCAAAGCGCACGTTCGGCGTCAAGGGCTTCATCATCTCGCCCGAGCTTGAAGCCAAATTGAGCCGCATCGCGCGGGTTACGCTCTACTCGCCCAATAGTATCGGCTTCGCGCCGGCGGTTGCGCCGGACGGATCGGACAGCACGCATGTCTTCAAGGATCTGGTACTCGATACGCCGGGCCTCCGATTGATCCGCCCGACTTTCGGCAAGGGTCAGGATCCACTTTCGGTCACCATCGACGCGGGCAATCTCACCTTGCGCAACAGCTTTGCCGATACCGGTGTGTGCACGAACAGCGGCCTGACCGCGTGCAATGCGACGGGCAACAGCCTCACCCTCAACGCGGCCGGCACGCTCTCGCTGCAGTCTGGCACATTCCGCGCCTATGGCTTCGACAAGGCCGTGGCCATTTCGGCGCTGGCGGGCACCTATTATTCCGGCAAGGGTTCGCTTGAGCTCGGTACGGCCGGTCTGACGCTGGCCACCCCCTTCATCGCCGATCTCGGAGCTGGCACCATACCGAAAGAGGGCGCCGAACAGCCGAATTATGAATTCAACGCGGCCTCTTCGATCGCGATCAGCGCCCCTTCGGCAAGCACAGCGGTCGCACAGACGGCCCTGCTGGCGCCTGGCGCGCGCTTTGCCGTACATGCGCTCAATGATACCGGCGCGCCCGGCCTGACGATCGCCGATACCGTGATCCGCGCCACGGCGGGCACGATCGACCTGCAGGCGCAGGGCGACATCACGCTGTCCGGCACCGCTGCCCTGGAAGCGCCCAGCTATCGCCAGATCTTCGGGCCGAAAAGCGCCATTGGCCAGACTGACCCGGATCAGGTGACTGTATCCGCGTCCGCGGGCTCGGTAGGCCTGATTTCCAACAGCGGGAACATCGCATTCGCTTCAAGCGGATCGAGCGCCCCGCATTTCACAATCGGCGGAGAATCCGGTGGTTCGGGGCGCCTCAGCCTCCTCGCCGCAGAGGGTAGCATCGACCTCGGCGTCAATGATGCGGCTGGGTTCACGCGCCTGATCGACGCGGCCTCGCCCAATGGCGGGGCAAGCCTAGCCTTCGACTCCGGCAAAAGCGGCTTCGCTCTCGACACATTCGTGGCCGCGCTGGGCAGTCAGTTCACCGGCGACATTGCCGTCCGCTCAAGTCTGGGCGATCTTGTCCTGGGCGCCGGACAGAGCCTCAAGGCGACCAGCGTCAACCTTACCAGCGATGGCGGGTCCACGCTCGTCAATGGCACGATCGACACGTCTGGCATCAACGGCGGGGCCATATCGCTTTATGCCCGCGACAATGTCTCGCTGGGCGGTGGCGCCGTTCTCGACGCCCATTCCACCGGCTATGCACTGGACGACACGCGCCGGGCCAAGGCGGGCGACGTGATCCTGGGCATCAGCGGCGACGGCGCGATCAGCGTCGCGGCGGGCGCTACCATCGATCTCGGCGTCAATGCCGCGCGGGCCGGGAACACCGATGGCTATCGCGCCGTCGGGCACCAGCAGACCGACCCGGTCACCCATACCCAGATCACCAGCTATACCGTCGTCGAGGGCGATGGCGGCGGCACGCTCACCCTGCGCGCGCCGATCGCCACCCTGTCGGGCGGCGACGGCATCAATTTCGCCGGCACCATAGCGGGGACGCCCAGCGATATTTCGGTCGTCGGCTACCGCCGCTATGATCTCGATCAGATCGACACGTCGCTCTATTCCGGGGTCACGATCGACAATGGCGTGGCGACGCTGGACGTTGGCGCGACGGTTGCGAACAAAGTCAATTTCCTCGCCGATGAAACGCCTGGCGCGGACACGATCCCGAACTTCATCCAGAAGTTCAACATCAGCGACGCGGTTGAAGCCAAATTTGGCAGCCTCACCAGCTTTGGCAGCCTGTTTCACGAAAAACCGGGCGTTGAACTTGCTTATTCCGGAACGATCACGCTGGCATCCAACTGGAATCTGGGAGCCGGCCGGATCACCGATCCCGAAGCCGCGCTCGATGATGGATATCTCAGCGTCTCGCCGTTGAGCAAAGTGGTGGGCGCGACGGTCTATTCCGTCACGCCCGGCAAAGAGGCCGACCTCTTCCAGAACTATGTCCATATGCTCTATCGCACGGACACGGGCGTCAACACCGGGGGCGAAGCGGGCGTCTTCACGCTGCGCGCGGGCGGCGACCTCAACCTCAACCACAGCATCAGCGACGGCTTCTTCAATTTCGCCGACCAGACCGACTCCACCTATCTCACCTACCAGCTGGGCGGCGGCATGCTGCTGTTTCAGCCGACCTTCACCTTTGATTGCGGAGCCGCCGGGTGCAACAACCTCGCCGCACTCCCGACGGACTTCAGCGGCAAAACCACAGACCTGCCGCCAGCACGCAATTCCTTGAGCTTCGGTCTCAACAAGGCCGCGATCGAGACGCTGCTCGGGGTCACCGCCCCCTATAGCGACACGGCCAATGCTGCGGCAGCCTATAGCAACGGGACAGCCGGCGGCGGCGATCCGTTCGGCGGCGCGCAGCTCTTTCCGCTGCTGACCGTGACCGACAGCGCCGGCAACGCCACAGCCCGCGCCGTCGCATCGTCGGATATCCAGCTCGTCGCTGGCGCCGGTGCAGCACCGTCCGCCAATCCGCTGCACATCGACCGTGGCGCCGAGGGCAGCGTGACGCTCAGTGGCAGCACAAGCTATGACCTGTCCACATCGGGCAAGGCAACGGGCCTGTATTTCGGCGAAACGCTCCTTCAATCGAACGATTACGGCAACCTCCAGCTGCCCGTCGAAGATCTCGCCAGCTTCCGGCAGATTTTTTCCGACTACTTGAAGAAAAGTGGAGGATTCCCGGCGGGGGCCGACGATCTGGCCAGTGTCACGACGCGGATCAATCTGGGAGCGGATTCCAACCTGATCGATGCCGCTCGAACCTTCGTCCAAGCGCATAGCGGCAGCGCGGCACTGCTGGGGACCGCGAAAACTCCGACCGGTCTCGCGACGACCCTCGACCTCGCCATTGAGTTCCTGACATCGACCAACGCGATCGAACTTCTCGGTAACGCCCTTGTCGGACAACCAATAACCGGAGGCACGGGCGGTCGCGTTGTTGACGCCGGCACTGTCATCGCGCCTTCGCTCGTCCGCACCGGCACCGGCCGGATCGATGTCGCGGCGGCGCTCAACGTGGATCTGCGCAATGGCGATGAGGCGACATTGCGCAACGACAATCTTGGCAAGATCGGGTCGGGCAAACACCCGCTTTACCAACTCGGCGGCACCGCCATCTACACCGCCGGGCATGTGGTGATACCGCATAGCACCACCATTGGCGGCCTGACTGTGGATCCGGCCGCCTATCTCCCGGCACAGATCCCGTATGACCCCCTGTGGGAGCCGGACCTGAACGGCAGGCTCCAGGCCAATCCTGTCTTCGCGACCGGCGGCGGTGCAATCACCGTCGAAGCGGGCAACGACATTTTGGGCCGTCGCGATGTCTGGAACGAAGTCGTAGGCGTATCGGCTAGCGGCACGCACAAGGTCGGCGGCATACAACGCAACCCTACCAACATTGCCATGTACGGCGCGGGCGACCAGCGCTGGCGGGTCGGCAAGATTGGGGGCGATCCCGCCGATATCCTGGGCTCGACCTATATCCGGGTCAATCCGCAGACCTTCACCTCGGGCATTGCAACGCTCGGCGGCGGCGATGTCAGCCTCCATGCCGGCGGGGACCTGCGCGAGATGACGACCGCGCTCGACACCACGCTCGCCAGCGCGGACGTCGGCTCCTCCTTCGGCGCGATGGTCTTCGGCGGCGGTGATCTCGATGTGTTCGTTGGCGGCCAGGTCGCAGGCGGGCGGTTCGATATCTCGACCGGAACCGCCTCCATCACGGCCGCCGAAGATATCACCAGTTCCGGCTATCTCGCGGCCATACCGGATTACGGCCAGGCGACGCAGATGCTGAAGACCATCCCGCAATATGAGAACCTGCCCGAAATCCGCCTGACCGACACCCAGCTCAGCCTCAAGGCTGGCGGATCGATCACGCTTGCGGCGGTCAGCGCGCTGGGTGTCAGTTCGAAAAACCTCAACTCACTGGGCTATTATACGGGCACCAGCGGGGTCAGCGCGGTTTCCAACGGCAGCTTCAGCATTACGGGCGGCCCGAGCATGCCGGCAAGCATCCTCGCTAGCGACGGAGGGCTAGTCGCATCGGTGGCAAAGGTGTTACCGGCTTCGCTGGATGTGACAAGCTTTGGCGGCAATATCGACCTCGGCGAGCTAAACAGTTTCCTCTATCCAAGCGCGACCGGGCAGCTGTCACTACTTGCCGGCGGAACGCTGGCCGATGGCTCGGCCATCACCCTCGACGATGGCGATCCGTCGCTGTTGCCGGGACTTTACTCAGCCTTTGCGACCGACGGTGCCGCCCAAGCGAAGACCCTTTTCGGCCGCGCCTTCTACCTGCCATCGATACTGCCCAACAGCAGCGACGCAACGCGTCGGCTTTACCATTATAATGTCTTTGCACAGACACGGGACAGCACGCCGGTGCGGATCGCCGTGGGCGGCGACCTGTCGGAACTCACGCTCTATGCGCCCAAGCAGGCCCGGGTGAGCGCCGAGGGCGACATCATCAACATGATCTTCGTTGGCCAGAATCTCTCCGCGGATGATGCAACCCGCATCGTCGCCGGCCGCGACATCACGTCGACGACGAAGGTTTCGACCACGACCAATAACATTTTTGGCGATACCAATGGCCGCATTCTATTGCAGGGCAGTTTCTTCGCTCTGGGCGGGGCGGGATCCTTCTTCGTCGAAGCGGGCCGCGATCTTGGCCCCTTCCTCAACTCCGCGACGATCTCCAATTTCGGGTTCTCCGCAATGAGTGAGCTCTCCAAGACTGCGGGCACCCTCAGTTTCGCGGGCGGCATCCTTGCGGTCGGCAACGACTATAATCCCTGGCTCGCTCCGAAGAGCGCGGACATCTACGCCTTCTTCGGTGTCGACAAGGGGATGGATTTCGCGGCGCTCGCCGACACTTATGTCAATCCGGCCAATGTCGCGGCGCTGCCGGGCGACCTGTTCGAGCAGAAGAGCGACCTTTTCGGCAACAAGAGCCCGGACCGGACGCGCCCCGTTTATGGGCCGATCCTGATCGCCTGGATGCAGCAGAATCAGGGGGCACTGCTCAACAGCCTCTACGGCACGGCCAACATAACGGTGCAGCAGGCCTATGACGCCTTTGCCGGCTTGTCCGAACTGACACAGCGCCGCTTCCTCCTCGACAAGGTCTATTTCAACGAGCTGGCGGCGCCGTCACAGCCCGCCGGCAACAGCTACCTGCAATATGGCCGCGGCTACCGGGCGGTCGAAACACTCTTCCCATCGAGCCTCGGCTATACCAGCAACGACACGACAGGGGCGAGCAATGGTGCGGCCAGGGACAGTAACAATGTCCCTCAGCTCCAGCACAGCGGCAATCTCGACTTGAGGCTCGCCGCGATCGAGACGATGCGCGACAGCAGCATCACCCTGTTGGGCCCCGGCGGTAACGCCATCCTCGGATCGGTAATCCGTACCTCGGCGCAAGCGGACGGCAGGGCCTATCAGCCGTTCATTTTCGGTTCCTATGGGTCGGAAGCGCGCCCGATACCTGCAAATCTGGCCTTCCCGGTCCTCTCCATTCCAACTGGCTATGAAGGCATGCTGACCCTGCGCGGCGGCGCCATTCACAGCTTCACCGATGGCGACCTGCGCCTGAACCAGAGCCGCCTCTTCGCACAGGACAGCGGCGATATCATTCTCTGGTCGTCCAATGGCGACCTCAATGCGGGCCAAGGGCCCAAGAGCGCCGCCAATGTTCCACCCATCGTGCTGCGCTTCAATCCCAATGGCGGATCTGAAGTCGACTCCGCAGCGGGTGTGGTCGGCGCCGGTATCGCCGCCTTTGCGGGCATCCGGCGGCTCGAACGCGATGGCGCGGCCCTGGCCGACACCGCTGGCGATCCCGACGCCGCGAGCGCCCTCACCCAGCTCGCAGCCTTGCCGCTGGGCACATCCGTCATCATCAACGGCAAGTCCTATCGGTTCGCGCTCACCGACGCCCTCAACGACAGCACGGTCGCCGGGGCATCAGCACAGCTAAACACCTTATCGAGCGGCACCATCACAACGATCGGCGGCAAGACCTATCAGCGCGACCTGCCGACCATCTATCTGCTGGCGCCAGCCGGAACGGTCGACGCGGGTGATGCGGGCGTACGCGCGGGAGGCAATATCTTCATCGCGGCCGCGCAAGTCGCCAATGCCGACAACTTCAAGGTCGGCGGCACCGCCATCGGTATCCCGTCGGTCGGCAGCGCGCCAGCAGCCGCCCTGCCATCCGGCGCGGCAAGCGCGCTGGTCGCCAATGTCTTCAAGACAAACGCCTCCGATTTCGGCGACCAGAAGTCGCGGATCACGGTCGACGTTGAAGGCTTCTACAGCTTCGATTCGAACAGCAAGGATGCAGACTCGAACGGCAAGGACGCTAAGTGCAATTCGAACGATTGCACTCAATAGGGGCACTCATTTCTGGTGAACCAGGCGTTAGGGACGCTGGGTGACCAAATACTGATTGGCACGCGGCCATTGTCATCTCCATACCAATGGAGATCCAATGATGTTGGCGATGATCGTGCTGGGTTCGTGCGGATGCCTGCCGCTGGGCGACCTGGCGTCGGAGACACCGCGCGGACAAAAGGTCGAGACGGCCATGGTCGCGGTGCGTTCACCCGCCCAGGCGAATAGCCCACCCTCCATGTCCTATATCCAGCCGGTCGCCGATTTCACAGGATCGACGCCCGGCCGCATGATCGTGATCGGCCCGCCGGTGACGGCGCAGGGCAATGAGGTGCGGCGATCGGCCGATGGCCTGTTCTACGTCAATGCCATCGTCAATGGCGCGCCGGTCCGCTTCCTCGTCGATACCGGCGCGACCGTCATCGTCCTCACGCCGGACGATGCACGCCGGGCTGGAGTAGGCGTTGAAAGCGGCGCTTTCAGTGCCTCCGCCGAGACCGCGAACGGCCGGACAAGCATGGCCCGCGTGGTGCTGGATGAAGTCGTGGTGGGCGCCACCCGGACGCGGGCTCTGGGGGCCGCCGTCGTCCAGGGAAACCTGCCGGTCTCGCTGCTCGGCCAGAACTGGCTGGCGCAGCTCGGCTCCGTCACCATCGCGGGCGACCGCATGCTGCTCAACTGACCGGAAACAAAAGAAGGCGGCCCCGGATTGCTCCGGGGCCGCCAGTTGGTCGCTTGGGGTAGTTTCTATTAGGCGCCGACGCCTGGGCTGCAGGTCGAGTTGCCGGTCAGAACGTCTGTCGACTTCTTCTGCAGCTTGTCCTGGATCCACAGGTTCAGGCCGCCCGGATTGTTGCCCGAGACGACCTTGGTGAAGAAGGTCTCGACAATCGCGTTGGTGAAGCTGGCAGGCAGCGGCGCGATGCCGTTGCGCGGGTCGATGCCGAGCATCAGGCCGCCAGCGTCCTTGGCCGTGCTGGTGACCAGCTTGGCGGGGACCTTGGTCAGGTCGTCAGCAATGGTGACCTTGCCGAGGTGCAGCATGCCGAAGCCCTGGATCGCGTTACGAACCGCAGGGCTCGCATAGCAGGTGTACAGCAGCATGTTGGTGGTGCCCACGATCGGATAGCCGAACGCCGGGTTGGCAACACCAGTCGTGGCGTTTGCAGGGAAGACCCACGCGAGCGGATCGGTACGAACGCCCGGCATCTGACCAACGGCGGTCGAGGCTGGATCATACTTGCCCGTGCTGAGCGACTGCGGAGGCAGGATGCCCTTGAACGCCAGGGTCGCATTGACGGCCGTGGCAGCCTTGAACGACGTGGTCAGGCCCTGCTGCAGGTCGGCGCTGTGCAGCGTCGAGCCGGACAGGGTCGAAGGAGCAACCCAGTCAGCACCGACATAGCCGAGGCGGCCGTTGAGGGTAACATCACCCACAGCAACCGGATCAGCGATCGCGACGTCAACCGTGTGAGCAATACCATCCGAACCGTCGACGCGGCCGAACTTGCCGGCGACTTCCGAACCGCTGGTCAGCGCGCCCGTCGCCTTGTCATAGATGGCCGTGCTGAGTGCACCAGCAGGAAGCTGGTCCTGGCCGCCCAGATTGTAGACGCTGCCGCCGCAGACAGCGGACAGGTGACGGGTGAAGATGTTGGTCGTGCCGGAGTTTTCGTTACGACCGATCAGCTTGATCGGAACGCCGGTGGTGTTCCAGCGGGTCAGGTTGTCGTTGGTGCTCATCAGCGACTGGCCGCCATTGTCGGCCTTGAGCGCCGCGTCGTTCCAGTTGGTGATGGTGCCGTTGAAGATGCCGCAATAGGTGGCCTTCTTCATGCGCAGACCGCCGGTGCCGTCAGCATGCGGAACCTTGACGTTGAAGGTCAGGTTCTGGACGCCCGTACCGGTCATGATCTTGCCATAGGCCGGTGCATAGGCAACCGCGACGGGCAGCACATACATCGGGATCTGGATCGCGGCCTTGGTGGTCGGCGCGGCGGTCGAGTTGTAGGTGCTCAGGTCGCTCGCGCTGATCGGCGAGTCAGAGAAGGCATAGTGGATGTTCGCCCAGGTGCCGAACGGGTTGGTCGTGATGCCGTTGGTGGCAACCTTGCCCTTCCAGTTGTTCTTGCCGGCGCCCGAACCAGTCGAGATATAATGGCCGTTGACGAGGTCCTGGACCGACTTCGTGGCACAGTTATAGACTGGGTTGCCGGCGGTCGGGCTGGTGGGGACATAGTTATGGTCAGGAATGGTCGCGGTCGTGCCATTGCCGAAGCCGAGGTCGTTGTTGGGGCCGCCGAAGCAGTTCAGTTCCTGAACCAGGACGTTGGCGACCGAGGAAGCGCCGTTGCCGTTGATGGCGGCGGCGGCATAGTTATTGTCAGCAGCGAAAGCGCTGGTCGAGGCGACCAGGCTGAGGGCGGTCGAAGCCGCGAGGAGAGTCGTTTTCTTGAACATGATGTTCTTCCTGTTCCTTTTTGACCGGAAACCTCCAAGCACACATGTTTCCTTTCGCGGCGCATCACGAAATGCGTCGCGTTAGGTGAAAGCATGACGATGTACTCAGCGGTCCCCGGATGTGGATAAAATTCGAATCACAAACCAAATAGGCGACCAGCAACAAGCCAAAAACCGCGCTTTTTGGGCGAACCCAGAAAGCGGGATTAGAGAGATGCCCCCGATCGCTGACGCAGCCCTAGTGTCGAAAAATTACGGATTAATGATAGCCGGTAAAATTTGTTAACGAATCGGTGAAAGTAAGGCGAACCGCCGCTTTTCCCGTTTACGCGAAATTGTCACAATCCTTGTCGATAGGCCGGTCGGGGTGGACCACCGGTCGGTGAGTCGACTGCCTTTTCCGTCACTTTGGCCGCATTTGCCGCCATGCGAACGACTGCGACATCAGATGAACATGTTCCAAGGCAGCGTGGTCTCCGAGTCGGCAGCATCTGGATCCGCTGCGTCCAATCCGGTCGGTGCACTTGAGCAGGTTCTCATCGATCACCGGCTGCTGAGCGAAGAGGCTCTCGCCCGCGCGCGGCTCGTCGCGCAGGAAAGCGGCGAGCGCATCGAGGCGGTGGTGTGCCGGCTGGGCCTTGCGTCCGAGTCGGCCGTGGCGCAGGCCTGCGCGCTGGCGACGGGGCTTCGCCTGATCTCCGCCGGGGACATTCCAGCAGAGCCCGTTGGCGGACGACCGCTTTCACCCCTCTTTCTTCATGACATGCGCTGCATTCCAGTCGCGCTCAGCGATGATGCCGTCACAGTTGCGCAGGCCAATCCGTTCGATACCTTCTCGGGCGAGGCGCTCAGCTTCGTCTTCGGGGTTCCGGCAAGCCGGGTCATCGCCCTGCCGAGCGACATCGATGCTGCGGTGGAGCGACTCTATGAACGCAAGGCAGAGACGGCCGGACAGGACGAGGCCGTCGATGAGGACGACATCGAGCGGATGAAAGACCTGGTGAGCGACGCGCCGGTCATTCGCGCCGTCAATCGCCTGATCGCCGAGGCCGTCGATGTCCACGCGTCCGACGTCCATGTCGAGCCGACCGAGGATCGCCTCATCGTCCGCTTCCGCATCGACGGCGTTCTGCGCGAGCGCCCTGCCCTGCCCCCGTCGATGCGCGCCGCGCTCGTCTCGCGCATCAAGGTGATGGCGGGCCTCAACATCGCCGAGCGGCGCCTGCCGCAGGACGGCCGCCTGCGCATCGCCGTGCGCGGGCATGATATCGACCTGCGCGTCGCGACCGCACCCTCCATCCACGGCGAGAGCGTGGTGCTGCGCGTCCTCGACAAATCCAACCTGCAGCTCGATTTCACCGCGCTGGGCTTCCCGCAGTCCCTGATCGCGGATCTCCGCCGTGTCCTGCATCGCCCGCATGGCATCGTGCTCGTCACCGGGCCGACCGGCAGCGGCAAGACGACGACGCTCTACGCCGCGCTCGCCGAACTCAACGAAGGCGGCCGCAAGCTGCTGACGGTCGAGGATCCGATCGAGTACCGGCTGCCGGGTGTCGTCCAGACGCAGGTCAATCCCGGCATCGGCTTTACCTTCAGCAGCGCCCTGCGCTCGTTCCTGCGGCAGGATCCGGACGTCATCATGGTCGGCGAAATCCGGGATGGCGAGACCGCGCAGATCGCGGTGCAGGCGGCGCTGACCGGCCATGTCATCCTCTCCACGCTGCATACCAACACGGCGATCGGCGCGGTGGGGCGCCTGCTCGACATGGGGGTCGAATCTTTTCTGCTCAGCTCCGTCATCAATGCCGTTCTGGCGCAGCGGCTGGTGCGGCGGCTGTGCACCGAGTGCCGCGAGCCCTATACGCCCGATGCGGCGGAGATCGCAGCTATCGGCGCGGTGCCCGGCCATGCCGTGCCGCAGACGCTCTATCGCGGGCGCGGCTGCACGGCGTGTGGCGGCAGCGGCTATCGCGGCCGGATCGCGCTGCTCGAACTGCTCGTCATCAATGACGAGATCGGACGGCTGATCCTGCGCCGTGCGGACGCGCGGGATATCGCGGATGCAGCGGCCAAGGCGGGCATGCAGACGCTGCTTGGCGATGGCCTCGCCAAGGCGGCGGCCGGCCAGACCACCCTGGCGGAAGCCCTCCGCGTCGCGAACGAAGCCTGACCCATGGCGGGCTTTGCCTATCGCGCGATCGACCGTACCGGGCAGAGCAGCCGCGGCGAAGTGCAGGCGCATAATCGCGCGGAAGCGCTGAGCGCCATTCGCGGCCTGGGCGTGACACCCCTCGACCTCGTCGAGGTAAAGGCGGCGGCGCGGCCATCACGGTCCGTCGGCGGGGGCCGCGCAAAGACGGAGGTGACCAAGGCGCTGGGCGAGCTTGGCGTCCTCCTCAACGCGGGCCTGCCACTCGACCGGTCGCTCACGCTATGCGTCGAGAATATCGAGCATCCTGCCGTCGCCGCCGAATTCAAGGCGCTGCTCACCACCATCCGGCAGGGCACGCCGCTCTCGCGCGGCATGGCCGACCGGCCGGAACTGTTCCCGCCGAGCGCGCAGGCCATCATCGAGGCGGGCGAGGCCAATGGCCGCCTGGGCGAAGCGCTCACCCGCGTCGCGCGCATGTTCGCGCAGGCCGAAGAGATGCGCCGGCTGGTCGTCGGCGCGATGATCTATCCGGCCGCGCTGCTGCTGCTGGCGGTCGCGGTGATCCTGATGATGCTCCTTTATGTCGTGCCGCAGTTCGAAAGCCTGTTCGCGACGGCGCAGGACCGGCTGCCGGCCTCCTCGGTCGCGCTGATGGCCGCGAGCCGGCTGCTGCGCCAGCACGGCCTTGCCATTGCCGGCGTGATCGCGGTTCTCATCTTCTCCGCGCGGCAGGTGCTGCGCCAGCCGGGCGTTGCATTCGCCCGCGACCGGCTGATGCTGCGGCTACCGCAAATGGGCATGCTGATCCGCTATCTCGACGCGGCGCGGCTTGCACGGACATTGGGCGGGCTGGTCGAAGGGGGCGTGCCCCTGCCGCAGGCCCTCGCCATGTCCTGCCGTGCCATTGGCAACAGGACGATCGCCGCCGCAGTGTCCGGCGTTGCCGCGCAGGTCAAGGAAGGCGGGTCGCTGACCGCGCGGCTGGCCGCGACCGGCGCCCTTCCCCGCATGGCGATCGGCTTCATCCGCACCGGCGAGGAGACCTCCCAACTGGGCATGATGCTGGAACGGCTGGCGGAGGTGCTGGAGCGCGACGTGACCCTGCGCATCCAGAGACTGATCGCGGTTGTGACGCCGCTCATCACGGTCCTGCTGGGCGGCGCGGTGGCTGCAATAATAGCGTCAATAATGACTGCTATCCTGGGCTTTAATGATTTGGCGGTGTCGCAATGAACGCATGCAATAAACGCGAAAATGGCTTTACTCTCCTCGAACTCCTCGTCGTTCTCTCGATCCTCGGCCTGCTCTCTGCCATCGTCGGGCCGCAAGTCATCAAATATCTCGGCTCTTCGCGTACCGAGACGGCGCATGTGCAGGTCAAGAACATCGCCGCCTCACTCCAGCTTTTCCGGCTGGATGCAGGCCGTTATCCGACCCCGGAAGAGGGACTTTCGGCGCTGGTGAAACAGCCCGCGAGCGTTCCCAACTGGAATGGTCCCTATCTGCCTGACGCCACCGCGATCGCCGATCCCTGGGGCAAGCCCTACCGCTTCCAGGCACCCGGCAAACATGGCGAAGTGGATGTCTACAGCCTGGGCTCGGACGGCACCAATGGCGGCACCGGAGAGGCCAGGGATGTCGGCAATTGGTGATGCGCGGCGGGCGGCCAGCGGCTTCACGCTGATCGAAATGCTGGTCGTTGTCGGGGTGACGGCGCTCGTCAGCACCATCATGTTTCCGAGTATCCAGCGATCGCTCGACTATTGGAACTACCGTGCCTCGTTCACCGCGATCCGGTCCGGGCTTGAGGGCGCGCGCGGTCTTGCGCTGCGATCGGGTGCGCCGGCGCGCTTCGTCATGGCCCGGGATGGCAGCAGTTTCGCGGTCACGGGCCGCCCGCCCGTACCGCTCGGGCCTTCCGTCCGCCTGCTCGCCGCGCCCGGCGCGATCGACTTCTATGGCGACGGCAGCGCCAGCGGCGGAAGGATCGGCATCATGGCCGCCGGACGCAGTATCTGGTTCGACGTCTCCGCCGATACCGGTTTGACGAGAATGGTACGATGACGCCGCCGCCCCGCACGCCCGGCGGCGAGAGCGGATTTGCGCTCACCGAAACGCTGGTCGCATCCGCCATTATCGCGGCGATGCTCGGCCTGACCTATCAGGCGATCCAGACCACGGTGCACAGCACACTGGTCCTGCAGGACCAGCGACGCGCCTGGCCGATCGCCGAATCGATCATGGCCAGGGTGGGCGCCGACATCGCGCTGGCGCCCGGCGTGCTCGATGGCACCACCGACGGCGAAGCCTGGCGGGTGGAGATCGCGCCCTATGCGGATAGTTCGGAGCGCGCCGTCGACGGCCCCGCCCTGCTGGACGTCGAGGTGACGGTACGACCGGTGGAGCGCGACCGGCCAAAGTTCACACTCCGGTCGTTGAGGCTTGGCCTATGATCGCGCCGCAGCCCCGCCACCCGAACGGCTTTACGCTGGTCGAACTGCTGGTGAGCATCGCCATCCTGTCCCTCACCGCGACCCTGCTGCTGAGCGGCGTGACGACTGCGTCCGTCCTGGCTCGCGACACCGGCCGTGACGCGCACGCGCTGGATGAAGTCGCCGCCGCGCAGACCATCCTGCGCAACCGGATCAGCCTGTTGCGGCCCGTCAAGCGCCTCGATCTGAGCCAACCGTTGATGGACGTGAGCGGCAACGAGCGCGTCTTTGAATTCTACAGCGTGCCCGCGTCAAGCAGCCGGGAGGGCGGTGTCCATAAATACCGCCTCATGCTGACCAGCCCCGGCGATCTCGTCCTCTATCATATGCCAGAGCTTACCGATCGGGTCGATTCGCGCGCGCTTTCGGTGGTCGGATGGAAGCCGATCACCCTGGTTGACGGCGCCTCCACGCTCTCGATCAGCTATTTCGGCGCGACCCCTGCCGATCCCCAGCGCAAATGGCGCAGTTTCTGGCGGGACAATGCCGCCGCACCGGAATTGGTGCGCGTGAGGGTCGGCTTCGCCGCGTCCGATCCGCGCGCCTGGCCCGAGCTGGTCGTTCGGCCGGGACCAACCGTTGATCTGGGCTGCGATCCCGAGACGGGCGCCAAGAGCTGCGGGCCTCGCGGATGAGCGGCACGGGCATTCTCAACGCCGATATGGCGACGGTGACGCGCTGGCTGCGCGAGGGCTTCGCCTGGTGGACCGAGGAGCTTGCCGGATTGCTGCCCCCCGCCTTGCGCGGCATGGGCTCGCGGCGCGGACCCGTCGCAATCTTTTCGCCGGGCAAGCCCATTACCGTGCATCCCGGCGGCACGCGGGCGGAAGTTGCAGCCGGGGGGCGGCTCCGGCAGCTCGTCCTTGCGGTGCCTGCCTCGCTCAGCCTTCAGCGCGACTGCCAGCTCCCCGCGATGCGCGCGTCGGACCTGCGCAGCTATGTCACGCTGGAGGCCGACCGGCTGTTGCCGCTGGGATCGCAGAACCTGCTGGCGGACGCGCTTCCCGTTACGGCCGCCGCCGGCGTGGGTCAGCCCATGACGGTCCGTATCGCCGCCATCGAGCGCCATCTCGCCGAGCAAGCGCTCGCGGCAGCAACCGCAGCGGGCATCGCGCCGACGCGGTTCGGCATTGTCGATGACAATGATCCGGCGCGTTTGCGCTTCGACTTTGGACCACAGCTTCGCGCGGAGGGCTTGCTGCCCCCGCCCGATCGGCAGCGCCAGTTCTGGTGGGGCCTGGTCGCGCTCGCCTTCATCGTCAATCTGGGACTTCTCGTCTTGCGGGACCAGCAGAGCGTGACGCGCCTTCGCGAGATCGTCGACGAACAGCAGCCCGCCGTAGCCGTTTATCGCACGATCGCCAGCCGGACTGCCCGCGCGGAGCAGGTGGCGCACCGCACCGTAAGCCGGCATGCGTCGCATGCGGCGCTGGCCGATCTGGCGGCGGCGACGACCGCGCTACCCCCGGAAGCCTGGGTCCAGCGCTATGACTGGAATGGGCAGTCGCTGCATCTTGCCGGCTATATGCGCCCCTCGGTCGATGTCGTGGCGGCGCTGAGACGTGAACCCCGCTTCATCAATGTGCGCACGTCCAACGCCGATGTGCAGGCCGATATTCCGATCGGCCAGCCCTTTGACGTGACCGCGGACATCCGGAACGCGCACCGGTGAGACCTCTCAACCCCCGCGAACGCCGGCTGGTTGCAGTCGGCTTGCTCATCCTGCTCGGCGCGCTCATCTGGCTGCCGGCCGTCGCACCGCTGCTCAACGGCTTTTCGGCACGGGCGGAGGAACGCGCGTCACTGCGCGCCGCCTATCTGCGCAACAGCAGGCTGATCAATACAATCCCCGCCATCCGCCGCCAGGCCGAGCAGCAAAAGGGCACGACCGCGCGGTTCGCGATTGGCGGCGGCAATGCCACCCTTGCACGCGCGGCGCTGCGCGAGCGACTGCAGCGGGATTTCACGGCGGCCGGCGGGCAGGTCACCGCCCTTCAGGACGTCCCCGCCACGCCGGGAGAAGTACGCGCCTGGATCCAGGGACGCATGACGCTGCCGCAACTCCAGCAGATGCTGGTCAGGGTGAACGATACGCCACCTTATCTCGTCACCGAATCGCTACGCATATCCGCCGATCGCGCGCTTGAGACCGGTCGCCTCGACCTTTTGGACATACGCCTTGAAACATCGATTCCGCATATCCCCGCCGCGTCATGACGAGCACACCCTGCTGCCCGCCGTGCTGGTTGCGCTGCTGGTGGTGGCCGTGGTGATGCAGCTCCTCTGGACCAGCGAGCCAGACCTGCCCGAGAGCGGTGTCGGACGGGTCGCGTCGCGCGACGCCGCGTTCATGGTACCGCCAACCTTCATCGCGCCGGTAATCATGGCGCGGCCGCTCTTTTCCCCGAGCCGCAGCGCCTCGGCCGGACCGGTCGGAGCCGGAGCCTCTGGACCGCTCGGCGGAGCCGTCGTGGTCGGCTCGCTCGTGCGCGGACGCGCGGCCCGATTGTTCCTGAAGACGCCGGACGGAGCCGTGAAAGTTCTGGCTCCGGGCGGCAGCTATCTTGGCTGGCAACTCGTCGCAACCACGGCGGAGAGCGCGCAATTCGCGCGCGGCAGCGAGCGGATCAAGGTGAACTTCGGCAGCCAGGCGCCAGCAACCAACGAAACGGACGAACAGTCCGAAGAGGAATGACGTGATTGTGAAGAGACATTGGCTGATCCGAACGGCAAGCGCCGCTTCGCTCGCGCTGCTCGCTACAGGCTGTTCGAACGAGCGGCCCGAGCCCTTGCCGCCGATCGGTAGCGCCCCCCAGACCCAGGATGAAGCCGACGGCCTGCTCAACGGCCCGAGCGCCCGTGCCACCATCCTTCCGGGGGAGCAGGCCGCCCCGATCGTGCCGCAATCCGCCCAGATCAAATCGAAAAGCGGCGACATCTCCCTCAACTTTCCGAACGCCGATGTGCGCGTTGCCGCCAAGGCGGTGCTCGGCGACCTGCTGCACCTGGATTACAGTGTCGATCCGTCCGCCACCGGCACCATCTCCGTCGTCACCGCCTCCCCGATCGCGCGGTCCTCCGTCCTGGAGGTGTTCGAAAAGGCGCTGCGTGCGAGCAATCTCGCCCTCGTCCCGCAGGGCAAGGGCTTCCAGATCACAGCCACGGCGAGCGCCGGCGCGACCGGCACCATCGCGCCGGGCGCCACCGGCTATGGCACCGAAATCGTGACGCTGCAGTTCGTCAATGCCGATGCCCTGAAGCGCATGCTCGACTCCCTGCTGCCCGGCACCGTTTCCTCGACCGACCCGACGCGCAACACGCTGGTCATCGCGGGCACGACCGGCCAGCGCGCGGCGGTGCGGGACATCCTGCGGCAGTTCGACGTCAACTGGCTGCGCAACATGTCGTTCGCCCTGCTGGTGCCGCAGCGTACCGACAGCCGGCTGATCGTCCCCGAGCTCGACAAACTCATCAACGATCCCAGCGCGCCCACGCGCGGCCTTGTCCGCCTGATCGCCATGGACAAGCTGAACGGCATTTTGGCGATCAGCGCGCAGCCGCAATATCTCGACGATGTGCGGCGCTGGGTCGACATTCTCGACCGCGAAGGCGAGAGCAGCGAGCGGCGCCTGTTCGTCTATCCGGTGCAAAATGGCCGCGCGCGGGATCTGGCAAAGACGCTCAATGCCGCCTTCGGAACTGGCGGGGGCGGAGCGACGGCCAATGCCGATCCCCTGGCCGATCGCAATGTCGAGCCGCACACCGCACCGGGGCCGAATTCGGCCTATCCCCCCGCGCCCGCCGACAAGCCTGCGTCCGGCGCGGGCGAGCCAGCGCGGGATGCCGCGGCCGGCTCGACGGCGCTCCGCGTCTCGATCTCCGCCGACGAAACCAATAATGCGATTGTCGTCTACGGCACGCCGCGCGACTATGCGATCGTCGAAGACGCGCTGCGCAAGCTCGACATCCTGCCTTTTCAGGTGATGATCGAGGCGGCGATCACCGAAGTCTCGCTCACCGACAATCTGCGCTACGGCGTGCAGTGGAACTTCCAGACCGGCCAAAGCAATTTCGCGATGACCGAGGGAACCGACGCCAGTCCCACGCGTGTGTTTCCGGGCTTTTCCTACTTCTTCTCGAACAACAATGATATCTCCGCCACATTGAACGCGCTCGAGAAACGTACGAACATAAAGGTCATTTCCGCGCCCAAGCTGCTGGTTCTCAACAATCAGACGGCCGCGCTCCAGGTCGGCGATCAGGTGCCGATCACGACACAGACGGCAGTCGGGGTGCAGACCTCCAGTTCGGCGGTCGTGAACTCAGTTGAATATCGCGACACGGGCGTGATCCTGAAGGTCACGCCCCGGGTCAACAGCAGCGGGCTCGTCCTCCTCGACATCGCGCAGGAGGTGAGCGACGTCTCCCCGAACCAGACATCCAACATCGATTCGCCGACCATTTCGACGCGCCGCATCTCCACTTCGATCGCGGTGCAGGACGGGCAGGTGATCGCGCTCGGCGGTCTGTTCAAGAACTCCAAGTCCTTCGGCAAGAACGGCCTGCCGTTCCTCTCGCGCCTGCCGGTCGTGGGCGGCCTCCTGTTCGGCAGCAGTGCGAACACTCAGCAACGCACCGAACTGCTCGTGATCCTGAAGGCGCATGTGCTCCGGACCCTCGACGATGGCCGCGCCGTGACCGAGGAATTGCGCGCCAAGCTGCGCACGCTTGAGCCGTTCCGCACCAAGGGGACGATCCCCTGACCCCGCGCCGGGCCGGAGAGGCGGGCTATGCGCTCGTCGCGGCGGTCGCCAGCATCGCGGTCTTCGCCGCGATCGCGCTGATGGTGATCGAGGCGAGCCGGAGCACGATCACCGCCGCCAGTGCGGAAATCGGCCGGGCCAAGGCCGCCGCCGCCGCCGATGCCGGGCTTGCCATCGCCCTGCAAAGCCTGGTGAGCGGCGGTGTGCAGGGCGAGATTCCCCTGGATGGGCGCGTGCGCCATGTCCGCTTCGACGACGCCGACCTCGCCATTGCGATCGAGGATGAGCAAGGCAAGGTTCCGCTTAACGCAATCGACGAGGAACAGGCGCGGCGCCTATTTACGGCGATGGGCGTGACCGGCGATCGGCTGGACATCCTGACCGACTCGTTCCTCGACTGGCTCGACGAGGATGACAGTCCCCGTCCCAGCGGCGCGGAGGCCGACTATTACGCCCCGCTCGACATCCATCCGCGCAACGGCATGCTCCGCTCCGTGGCGGAAACCGGACTCATCCGGGGCTTTGACCCGGCTCTGGTCGATCGACTGGAGGCAGTTGCTACCGTCCATTTCGGCCGCGGCCCCTTCAAGCCGGAGCATGCCTCCCCCATCGCGATCGGCGTGATGGAGGGGGAGGAACAGGGCGCGGTCGACCTGCTCAATCGGCAACGCGCATTGGCCGGGCAGGAAACGTCGCTGTCCACGGAGAGTGCATCCACGCTTGTCGGCCGGCCGGTTACCGTCCGGATCGAAGCCTCCCGCGCCGACGGCGCACAAGCTCGGCTCCGGCAAATCATTGTGCTCACCGGCCGCAGGGACATGCCGTACATGTTGCGCGAGCGCTACTGACCGATCCCTACAAGGATGGGGCCGACATGCGGCCCCATCCCTGCCTTCTCCGCGATGCCTCCGCGATCAGACGAGGGGCATCAGATGGATCAGCGCACCAACCGCGCCATCACTCTCCACCACGAAGTCCGCAGCCGTGAAGCTGCCGTCGAGATGGATGTCAATACCGGCCTTGAGGCCCATGACGCCGGTCAGATGCAGCGTACCTGACGTCGCACCCGAATCCGGGGTGTAGCTGACGACCACCTTCGTGAAGTCCTTGGCATCGGTAATGACGATCGAGTCACCCAGCAGGAAGTCGGTGATGTGATCGCCATTCAGCCACGCGGCCTTGCCCTTGGCCGTGTCGTTGCCCGCACCGCCGGTGAAGGTGTCGGTGCCAAGGCCGCCAATGAGGATGTCATCGCCCAGACCGCCGTTCAGTATGTCATTGCCCGCGCCGCCGTCGATCATGTCATTCCCGGTCGTGCCGGTGATAATATCGTCGCCGTCGTCGGCTTTGATGCCTGCAATGCCGGTGAAAGTCACACCGGAGAAGTCGAAGACATCATTGCCCGTCGAGCCATAGATGGTCGCGGCACTGACACCGTTACCGGAAATGGCCTCGATCCCGTCGAAGCTCTGGATATTGATGATCTTGACGCCGACATCGGCCCGGATCGTGTCGAAGCCATCGTCGCCATGGAATTGGTCGAAGCCTCCATTGGCCGACGCGAGCAAAATGTCATCGCCCGCACCGCCGAAAAGCATGTCGTCCAGCGTGCCGCCGTTCAGCGTGTCGTCGCCGCCATCGCCATTGAGCGTGTCATAGCCATCGCCGCCGAGCAGTGTGTCGTTACCGGCGCCGCCGCTCAGCGTGTCGTCGTTCCGCATGCCGTTGATGTAATCGTCGCCGCCACCGCCATAAATAGTATCATAGGTAAGCGAGCCGTAGATCGTGTCGTTGCCGGCGCCGCCGTGGATCCCCAAAATGTCATCGTCGGCGAGGTAGATATGGCGCAGGTCGATCGTGCTGCCGTCCGCATTGGCGGCCTGGATCGTCATCCCATAGAAGCCGTTGGCGCTGATTTCCTCGATGCCGCTCAGCAGGCCCTGGTCCATTTCGAGCGCCGCACCGTTCCGGGTGGCGTAAATCACGTCATAGCCGGTGCCGCCCATGTAGACGTCGGCACCGGTGCTCAAGTAGAAGGTGTCGCTGCCGGCACCGCCAATCAGGGTGTCGTGGCCCGAGCCGCCGTTCAGCGTGTCGTTGCCCAGGCCGCCGTTCACGATGTCGTCGCCGCCATCGCCGAAAAGCACGTCGTCGCCGACCGTACCGAACATCGTGTCATTGCCCAGGCCGCCGTGGATTTCGGCGATGTTGGTCAGCGCGATCTTCCTCAAATCCAGAAGATCGTCGGCGGCCGTACCGTCGAGGGCGACACTGAAGAAGATGCCGCCCGAAATCGCCTCGATGCTGGTGATCGCGCCCAGGCTGATATGGGCGCTGTTGGATGTGGCAAGGATCGTGTCGAAGCCCCCGCCGCCGTTGAAGCTATCGAGCCCCGCACCGGAGCCGACGAGGAAAGTGTCGTCGGCCGCCCCGCCCGTGAGGATGTCATTGCCGCTGCCGCCGTCGATCACATTGGCGGTGATGGCATTGCCGATGATGGTGTCATTGCCCGCACCGCCGCCGATCGAAGCAATGCCGGTCAGGGCAACGTTGCTGAAGTCGAAAACATTGTCGGCCGCGCTGCCGATGATGCTGACGCCGACATGGCCGTCTGCGCTGAATTCCTCGATGCCGGCGAATGAAACGATCCCGATTTTCACATTGTCGGCGACGGCCTTGACGCTGTCATAGCCGGTGGCGCCGACATAGGCCGTATCGCCACCTTCATAAATGTCGGTGCCGCCGGCCACCCCGACGAGGAAGGTATCGTCGCCGCCGCCGCCGTCGAGGACATCATTGCCCTTGCCCGCGTCGATGACGTCGTTGCCGCCGCCGCCGGTGAGGACGTCGGCGCCGCCCTTCCCGATGATGGTCCAATCCTGATCGTCAGGCGCCGTAAAGGTGTCGGCAGAGCCGGTTCCGGTGAAGGTAGGCATGATTTCATTTCCCCGCTGGAATTTTCACGTACAATTGCCGTTAGCATAAACATTGGTGAAATTTTGTGACGAAACCATGACGTCACGCGTGCTCGCCAAAAGAATTACGAGATGATCAAAGACGAGGCGCGCGATTGTTCCGACAGATTGCGTTAATCGGCTGCGTGGGCTGCCGGAACGGCAGACGTCGTCTGGGGAAGCGCAAGACCCCAGGGCAGGAATGGCTCCGATACACCCGTGGCGCGATGCAAAGCGCCGGCATATGGCACCGCCGTCGACGCGAGCATCACGGCTCCCTCACGCGGCGACTTGTAAAAAATATGCGCGCCGATACGGGTGACCCGGTCAAGCTGGGGCGCCCAGCGCGGCGAAACATAATAGGCGTGATAATAGAGCGCCTTGCCCACGCGGTCGGGCAAGGCACCGTCCAATGCGGCCTGCGCGATGGGACGTGCCGTTTGAAACAACCGGTCCGGCAGCTTGCGGCGGAGCGACCCATCACAGGTGAAGCTGAACTGGCACCCGGTGCGCCGCTGCGAGCCCTGATAGACGACGCCGCAGACACTGCTCGGGAAAATGGGGGTACGCGCCCGGTTGAGGATCACCTGCGCAACCGCCTGCTGGCCTTCCACCGGCTCAACCCCGGCCTCGTACACGATCGCCGTCGTGAGACAGGTCAGCGCCTGTTCGCGATCCTCGCCCACAGTGTCGGCAAGGCTGCCGAATGGCCCGTTCTGGGCGCTTGCCGTGGCGGGCAGCAACAGCAGAAACGCCGACAGCAGCATCGCGCCGGAAAGCGCAAAAAACCTCCGGCGGCCTGGCCAAGACATAGTATCGTGAATCATGATCTCAGCCGCTCTATCGGCCGTGAATGTTGCATTCATCTTACGTCCGGCAAAGACCGGCGGCGGCGTCGGGAACGAGCTTTCCCCGCAATGCAGCAACGCCCCTTTCGCCTGCGGTAATGTGTTGGTAAGGGGGCGGCGAAATAGATTTCCGGCCTTGGGGATATACGCGGGATGAAGCGAATATTGACGATCTGGGCCGCGGCGCTCGTATGCGTCGCCTCGGTGGTCGGACCGGTTGCCCGGGCCCAGGCCCCCGCCGCCAGGGCCCAGCCGGCCTATCGGGTCGGCACGGGAGATCGGCTCAAGGTCAGCGTCTATAATGCCGAGAAGCTGTCGGGCGAATATCCCGTCGGCGGCGACGGCAAGATCGCCCTCCCCATGATCGGCCGCATACCCGTGGCCGGCCTCACCCTGGACGAGGTCGGCGCACTGCTGACCCAGCGTCTTGGCGATGGCTATCTGCTCAATCCCAATGTCAGCGTCGACATCATAGCCTATCGGTCGGTGTATATTCTGGGGGAGGTCGGCAAGCCCGGCCAATATCCCTATGTCGAGGGACTGACCATCTATCAGCTTGTCGCGCAGGCGGGCGGGTTCAGCTATCGCGCGAATCGCAAAACCGTCCGGCTGCGCCACGAAGGTGACACAAGAGAGCATAAATACAGCATATCGAACGGCAGTCCGGTCAAGCCCGGCGACACCGTCGTCATCTTGCAACGCTACTTCTGATCGCGAATCATCCCTGCGATCGCGCCGGGCAAATCCAGCAGGGCGCCGAGTGTATCCGGCACCTCGAGCACGCTCATCGCAAGCCGATCGGCCATGGCTGCACAGGCCGCGAAATGTGCGGCTGCACGCGGACCCGCCAGACCCTGCGTGCCGAGTTTCGGCATGTAGGAGTAGCGCATGAGCGCCTCCAACCGGTCCGTTGGACCTAGCGGCCGCGTCGCGAAAGCCGTGCCCCGCGCCAACACATAGAGATGCGACAGAGGCAGCGCCCCCATTTCGAGCGGCGGCAACCGCAGCCGCAGCTTCGCCGCATTGGGGGAAACCGCCGGAAGCTGGAAACCGGGCAGCGGTGCGAAGGCATCCAGCACAGCCCGCGACAGCTTCATCGCCGGAAAGCCGCGGCGGACGAGAATCGCGCCCGACGCTTGCGCCGCGATCGCGATCACATCGTCATTGACGATCGCGTGCCCGGCCTTGATGCAGGCTGCGGCCAGCGTCGACTTCCCCGCGCCATTGTCCCCCACGAAAACAGCCGCATGGTCCGCGTCAACCACCACGCTACTGCCATGCAGAACGAGATCTCCCCGCCCATGAAGCACCGCTGCGATTACAGGTCCGAGCAACACAAGACCCAGCACCGCATGGTCGAGGCCGGCCACGGGATCGACCGTGACATGACGATAGTCTCGCACCGATATCCGCCCGAGGCCGGTCCATGCGAAATAGATATCGCGCCCGGAGAACTCGACGAGACGCAGACAGTCCCCCGCCGGAAAGGGGCCGGAAACCGGGGCGAGGCGGATGGCAAGATCGGTGTCCCCGACGCTGTCCGCCTCGTCCAGTTCCGGCAGGGCGATGTCTGACTCGATTATCAGGCCATAAGCATGGTAGCGGCACGGCATCGCGGATCAGCGCTGCGCAACTGCCGAATGGTCAGCGCAAACGGCCACGAACAGACCTGCTTCCACGAAATCAGCGATGATCCTGTCCAGATCTTCGGCAAGATCGTCCGGCGCGGCGGTTCGGGAAAACGTCCCCAGCAGAATATCATATAAGGCAGCGCGGGACGCGGGCACGCGGGCACCGTTCCAGATCAATGCAGCCGTGCGGTTAAGGCTGAAATAGCTGCTCGCACGACTGTCGAACACGGCAAGGCCATCTGCCAGAGGACAGTCGACCGCATCGGCGCTGATCACATATCGCAGCGGTGCAGCGCCATCAGAGTCCACGATTGTCTCGATTACAGCGTCTTCAGGAAACGCGGCCGTTGGACCAGTCCACCGGATCGCCCGGCTGATAGTCCATCTGGAGGCCGCCGACACCCAGTTTTTCCAGCTCGGCTGCAATATCGACAATGGCGCCGATGCGCACGAGCGCGGGCCGCAAATAGGCCTCATGATCGTGATGGTCCATGTCAATCACTTGAGTTGCTCCAATAACGGTGACTCGCCAATAGCCGACAATCATGACGGTTATGCTTGCGTGCGGCAGGGCCATTCGGCTCTCTGGCTGCAATCGTCCGGTCAATGTCCGCTAGACTGGATTTGCGACACTTGTGTGACAGAGGGCGCGCGAGCCGGCGCATAATGGCACATGCGACTGTCGCAAAAAATGCATGTGCGCGCGCTAACGGCCAGTTTTCCGATTCGGAAAGCGTGGGAAGGCCGGGGCGTTGGTGAAGGACGGAAGCAGGACTGAACTGGGCGAAGCCGTCCAGAGCTACAAAAATGCATTCATGACCGTGGCCCTGCTCAGCGCCGTGCTGAACGTCCTGCTGCTGGGCGGTTCCCTCTACATGATGCTCGTCTATGACTCCGTATTGCCGAGCCACAGCCTGCCGACACTTTTCGGCCTGCTGGCGATGATCGTCGTCGTCTATGCCTTCCAGGGCCTGTTCGACAATATGCGGTCGCGGATATTGAGCGACGTGGCCAATGCCTTTGCGCGGCGCCTGTCCGGGCGGGTGCAGCAGGCGATCGCGTCGAGCACGCTTGCCGGCCAGCGATCCCCGGGCGACGGCCTGGGCGCGATGCGCGATCTCGAGCAGATCCGGTCGTTCATGGCCAATGGCGGGCCATCCACATTGATCGACCTGCCGTGGATCCTCTTCTTTCTGGCCGTCCTGTTCCTGCTGCACTTCTGGCTGGCCGTCACCGCGCTGGCGGGAGCGGTCGTGCTGCTGCTGCTGACCCTTCAGACCAACCGCGTGACGAAGGAACCGACCTCGCAGATTGCCCTGATCGCGGCGCATCGCAACAATATCGCCGAGACCCATTTGCGCCATGCCGAGCTGATGAAGGTGCTGGGCATGCGCGGGCGGATGGCTGCCCGCTGGAACGCCATCGACCAGCTCTATCTGACGGCACAAAATAATGTGTCGCAATCGGTCCTCACCATGAGCGGCATCAGCAAGATCTTCCGCCTGCTGCTGCAATCGCTGATCCTCACGGTGGGCGCGCTGCTGGTGATCGATGGCAAGGCGAGCGGCGGCGTGATCTTTGCCTCGTCGATCCTGTCCGGGCGGGCGCTGGCGCCTGTAGATCAGGCCATCGCCAACTGGCGAAACTTTTCCGCCGCGCGCATCGGCTGGAAGCGGCTGGCCGAGTTGCTGGACCGCGTGCCCGCCACGACCCTGCCGGTAACGGCCCTTCCAGCACCGCGATCCACATTTCAAGCACAGCAGTTGTTCGTTTCGCCGCCGGGAAGCAACAAGGTGATCGTGCAAGGCGTCGACTTCAAGCTCGAGGCGGGCATGGCCCTTGGCATCGTCGGGCCGAGTGCGGCTGGCAAGTCATCGCTTGGCATGGCGCTGATCGGTGCCTGGCAGCCGGCGCGCGGCATGGTGCGCCTCGACGGCGCGTCGATCGACCAATGGGATTCCGACGTGCGGGGCACATTCATCGGCTTCCTGCCGCAAAGCGTCGAACTGCTCGAGGGCACGATTGCCGAAAACATCGCCCGCTTCGATCCTGACCGGCGCTCGGACGACGTCGTGGCCGCCGCGACGGCCGCCAATGTGCACGACATGATCGTCGAGATGCCGGAGGGTTACGAGACGCCGGTGGGCATGGATGGCACCGCCCTTTCGGCCGGGCAACGCCAGCGTATCGGCCTGGCGCGCGCGCTTTACCGGGATCCGTTCGTCGTGCTGCTCGACGAGCCGAACTCCAACCTCGACGCCGACGGCGAGACGGCGCTGACGGCGGCGATCAGTGCGGTGCGGGAACGCGGCGGCATCTGCATCGTCATCGCCCACCGCCCCTCGGCGCTCGCCAATGTCAGCCACATATTGGTGATGCGCCAGGGGCGGATGGAAGCCTTTGGTCCGCGCGACGAGATTCTCGAAAAGATAATCGGCAAGCCGCGCATCATCAGTTCGAACCCTGATGATGCGCAGCGGCAGCCGGAAATGGCGAAGGCGGAAATGGCGAAGGAAGGCTGACATGACGATGAACCTGCCCATCGCCCTCGCCCCCCACAGCCGCCAACTGGGACGCTATGATCCCGACGAAAAGATCGAATCCAAACTCCGCTCCGCCCTGATCCTCATAGCCGTGCTGGTGTTCGGCCTTGGCGGCGCGGCGGCACTCGTCCCGATCGGCGGCGCGGTCGTCGGCTCCGGGCAGATCGGCGTGGAGTCACGGGTCAAGCAGATCACCCATCCGTCCGGCGGCACCGTCGCGCAGATATTGGTGGCAAACGGCCAGCATGTGCGCAAGGGACAGATACTGCTTCGCCTCGACGACACGGTAAGCGGCGCCGATGCCCGGTTGTCCTCGCTTTCCGTCGACCAGCTCATGGCGCAGCGCGCAAGGCTGGAGGCCGAGCGATTGGGGTCGTCCGTCATCAGTTTTCCGTCCGAACTCACGAACCGGCGGGACGCCGAAGCCCGCAAGGCGATCGCGGAAGAAACCAGGCTGTTCCAGATCCGCAAGCAGGAGCAGGCTGGCATGGCCGCACAGCTCGCGGCGCGCATCCGGCAATATGGGTCGCAGATACAGGGCTATCAGGCCCAGATCGAATCCTATGAGCAACAGGCCAAGCTGATCGAGCCCGAACGCGCAGGGGTGCGCAAGCTTTGGGACAAGGGGCTGGTCACCATCGGCCATCTCAACCAGCTCGAACGCACGGCGGTCGACTTCAAGGGCAGCATCGGCGCTTTGCAGGCCAGCATCGCGCAGACCCAGGCCCGGATTTCCGAGGCGCACGAACAGACAATCCAGCTGAGCGAAACCCGCCGCGCCGACGCCGGCACCCAGCTGGCGCAGGTCAACGCCACGCTCAACCAGCAGCAGGTGCGCAGCGTATCGGCCACCGACACCCATGACCGCAGTGTGATACGCGCGCCCTATGACGGCATCGTCGACAAGCTTGCGGTGACAACGGTGGGCGGCGTCATACGGCCCGCCGACGTGATCATGGAGATTGTTCCCGACCGGGATGTATTGCTGGTCGAAGGGTCCATCAGCCCGGCGGATGTCGACCAGGTCCGGCCGAAGCAAAGGGCGAGAATCCGCTTCACCAGCATGAATTCGACCGCAACGCCCGAGATTCCAGGCGTGGTCGACTTTGTCGCCGCCGAGCGCACGGTCGATCAGACGACGCGCCAGAACTATTTCGCCATCCGCGTTTCGATCGACGCCAAGGCACTGAAAAGCGATCCGAGAATTCAGCTGCGGCCAGGCATGCCGGCGGAGATCTTCATCGAGACCGGCGACCGGACCATGTTGTCCTATGTGACGAAGCCTTTGTGCGATCAATTCGCGCGCGCCTTTCGTGACAACTAGGGTCAGGATCTGTAATTTGCAGAGCTTTGGCGGTGTGGCCCCTTGAGGGTTTCAAGGATCTGTCCGCACTGGCCGAGCCGAGAGGCTTGGTCGTGCTGTATCGGGTCCCACAAGGCCGGACGTTGCATTGACTCGATGCGGGCTTGGATGCCCATCTGACACCTTCGCATATCGTCCGTCCCTGCGTTCCCTCGCGGGACACCGCCCTCGGATCAGCGCTGGCGCTTCACCGCTGGCGAACTGCTTCTACCTTACCTCATGCTTCGAACAAAGTGCCGTCGCGCAACATGGCATGCATGATGACAGAGAGACGGCGGGCGAGTGCGATCCTGGCCTTCTTCAGGCCACGGCGCTTCGAGATTTTCAGCGCCCAGCTCTTGAGCGCGAAGCTTTCCCGGCTCCGGGTGAGGATGGAGTTGGCGGCTTCATAGAGCAGCTTGCGCACCATACCGTCGCCTTGTTTGGTGATGCGTCCAGTCCAGTCGAGTTCGCCCGATTGATGACGCCTCGGCACGAGCCCAAAGTAGGCTCCGGCATTGCGTGCCCGAATGGACGAGGAGCGATGGCGAGGCCTCGATAAGTCTGGAGTGGGCCTCGTCCTGGCCATGGGACGAGGGCGAGGAGACGCGGCAGGTCGCATTGCTCTCGTCTGCCGCCAATCAGTTCGTCAACAGCCTTCGTCCCCGCTTGGCCAGACTGCAGCAATGACCGCATCCTTGCCACTTCATGCGCCGCGGCAAAATCGGGTGACGCCTTTTGGCGACATTGTCGCCACGCCCGAGCGCGGCAATCTCATGGGCAATCGCGGCTGCCTTCATGATGAGGCCGGCAATATCGTCCGGACGTCGAACGGCCGAGCATGGATATCCTGTCTGCTTGCGTGGTCCGGCATCCGTAGGACACTGATGGCACCCAGCCATTATACCGAACTCTTCTTTCTGGACGAGCCGACCGCGCTGGCAGCCGGGCACCGGCCGTGCGGATCGTGCCGTGCGGCGGCGCTGTAGACCTTCAAGCAGGCCTAGGCACGTGCCCATGGGCTGGCACAATTGCCCGGCGTTGCGGACATGGATAGGGAGCTGGCCGGTGAGCGCGGCACCCTTGCACCCTGTCCACAGCCCCAAGACCTGCCCGATGGGGCCATGGTCACAGCCCCGGGCACAGAAAAGGCCTGGCTTCGCCGTCAGGGACAATGGTGGCTCTGGTCCTTTGCCGGCTATGAACCGGCCGAGAGCCCACCTACCGGCGACCTCCGTCTCCTCACGCCGCCGGCGATCGTTGCGACCCTCAGGGCAGGCTATCAAGCGGGCTGAACCACGGAATGCACCTCATCTGATCCAGTCAGGTAGGGCAGGGAGCGGCGGACGCTTTCCCCGGA
>Ga0268264_10000345_pt1 | contig 71600 bp, 52 predicted proteins | sample KBSSwiS32_FD_190357 | JGI IMG/M metagenome (GOLD analysis project Ga0268264, IMG submission 190357) | Switchgrass rhizosphere microbial communities from Kellogg Biological Station, Michigan, USA - KBS Switchgrass S3-2 (SPAdes) (version 2) | ecosystem: Host-associated > Plants > Roots >... | reverse complement strand
GGAGAAATGGGACGGTCGCGCATTCCCGAAACGGCTGGTTTTGGGAAGCCATGTTGATCGATTGACGGCGATGTCGGGGCGGCTGCCGACGGGCTGCTTTATGACGCTCGATCGGCGGCTCTTGTCAAATTCCGTCATTCGACAACGCGGCTTCGAGAGCTTGGCCCCGTGAAGACACGAAGCAAAAAACCTTGTGACCCATGCCCACAAAAGTAATCACCGAGCAATCACGCGTCTCGTGAAAATCCCGATAATTTATAGTAGGATCACGCACGATTGACGATAATCCTGCGTTCTGGCGCATCACTGGCGTGGAAATTTCATATACCACGCCTTAGGCTCTAATATATTTAAGTATATAATAATATTATATAAATATTACATTCATGGCGTCGATTACCTTGTTGGTAATCACCGGGTAATCACCATCTTAGCTGTGCCGGAGTCGTCAGCCGCCTGTACTCCGGCGATCCCCAACGTCCGCTCCTCAAAACGCTCGCGTGCGCTTGGGGCCGAGTATTTCCAATGCCGGTTAGTCGTTGCGTGACGGCGACCGCTTCGGTTGCTAGGATATCACCTACAGGGGGGAAGATGGCCGACGATCAGAGTGTTATGTTCGATGGCCGGTTTTTGGATCGGCATGCCGGATCGATCATTGCTGATCCCGCCGTTGCCGTCGTCGAGCTTGTGGCGAATTGTTGGGACGCTTGGGCAACCCGCGTGGATATCGTCTGGCCCGATCGTGGCGACGGTGCCTCTTTCTCGATCACCGACAATGGCAAGGGAATGACCGAGCCGCAGTTCCGCAAACGCTGGGGCACGATCGACTATAATAAGACCCGCGAGGAAGGGAAGGAGTCGGCACCGCCGCCCGAACTTGCTGATGCGGCTGCTCGGGCTCCCTATGGGCGCAACGGCAAAGGCCGCCATGCGGCATTTCGGTTCGGTGAAGCCTATCGGGTCCGGACCTGGCGTGAGGGCGTTGCCGTCAGCTTTGACGTGCGGCGCGGCGCCACCCAGCCCTTTGTGATCCAACTCGCTGAAACCGAAATCAATGTCACGGGGCACGGCACCGAGATTTGTGCGATTGGCCCAACAGGCACCCATATGACGTCCGACGAGGCCCGCGAGGTCATCGGCACACGCTTTCTCGCCGATCCCAACTTTGCGGTGACGATTAATGGCACGCGCGTAACCTTCGACGACATTCCAGAGGGGCAGCGCCGGACCGAAGATATCGAGATTCCTGGTTTCGGCACGGCCCATCTCATCGTGATCGACACCCAGAAAGCGGATAAGACGACGCGGCAGCACGGCATCGCCTGGCGCGTCAATGCCCGGTTGGTGGGATCGCCTGGCTGGCTGGGTTTCGATTCCGAACGTCTTCTCGACGGCCGCAGCAGCGAAGCAAAGCGCTTCATCTTCATCGTGCGCGCGGATTTCCTTGTCGATGCGGTCTTGCCAGACTGGTCCGGATTTTGGCCCAATAACGATGCCTGGCATGCGACCCGCGCGGCGGTCCATGCGCGAATTCGCGATTATCTCAGCGAGGTGAGTGCAGAGCGCCGACGTGAAACCAAGGACTCGGTGCGCGAAACATTCGGACCTGTCGTCGCGAAACTCCCGCCGGTGAGTCGTGATCGCTGGAATGAATTTGTCGACACCGTGATCGACACTTGTCCGACGATCGGTGCCGATACGGTGGAGCAGGTCGCCGGCGTCCTCGCAAATCTCGAACTGGCCACGTCGAAATACGCGTTGATCGCTAAGCTGCATGACATGCAACCCGGCGATCTCGACGCACTCTATACGCTCCTCGTCGATTGGACGGTGCGGACGGCTAAGCTCGCCCTCGACGAAATCGCCTCCCGCTTGAAGCTCATCGAGGAACTTGACCAAAAGCTGCGCGATGAAACCATGGACGAGGTCGGCGATCTGCAGCCCCTGTTCGATCGCAGCCTGTGGGTGTTTGGGCCGGAATTCGAGAGCCTGGAATTCACCAGTAACCGAGGCATGACAGAGGTCATCGCCAAGATGTTTGGTCGTAAGGATTTGGGCAGCCGCTTACGGCCCGATTTCGTGATGCTGCCCGATGGCAGCGTCGGCTTTTATAGCCGCGATTCCCACGATCTCGGCCATGAGGTGGATGGTGTCGCACGTCTCGTAATTGCAGAGATCAAGCGGGTCGGTGTGACCATTGGCGCCAAGGAAAAGAACCAACCCTGGCAATATGTCACGGAACTCATCAACAAAGGATATCTGACCGAGTCCGCCTCGATCACCTGCTATGTACTCGGCTCGAAAATCGAGCGCGCCGAAGCCGGCGAAGACACAAAATGGGATGGTCGGGTCAAGATTATCCCCATGACCTATTCGACATTCATTAAGCGAGCCGAGAAGCGAATGCTCGGGCTGCGTGACAAACTGAGGGACGCGCCTTTTCTGCAAGCGAGCGGGCTTGACGCTGATGCGTTCCTCGAACCGCAATTGCCCCGACAAGCCAACTTGATCTGAGTGCGGCGCCGGAAGAGCGATGAGCGCGCGGTGTGACTCCAGGGCGTCTGGGCCATTCAGCCCTTGAGACGATGATCCTCCCCGCTGGGCTCGACGAGTGACGGCACAGCAAGCGCGTCGTATTTGACGCTCGCCAATCGTCGAACCTCCGAATGCCCCTCAGCAAACTCGAACTTTGCTGGATGGAATACACAGATATTGATCCCGTCAGACACCGAGCTTCGGAAACGCACGCCGTCAAACCCTCGACGCAGCAGCACTTCGGCAAACAACTGCGTCAACAAATAGCTCGTCTTCTCGTCCGGCGTGACCGGCATGCTCATGAGCCGATCGAAAGCTTGGATAACCTTATAGATATCGAGCCGATCGTCATTGGCCGAGAACAGGGCGATGTCCGGATTGAAATCGGCCAATCGTAGAGGTTCGACGCTCCTGAAGCCGCCAAGCGAAATGTAGTGGCCGGGGTGCGGACGGATCTCTGCAATAGCAGTGTAGCTGTCCGACGCGAGATAAAGCATCGACACGCCTGCCCGGTTGAGCCTGCCGATCCCGGCGTTGAGCGGCGGCGGCGCCCCGATATCGCTGCCGAGCCAAGGCTGGCGTATGATCTTGTTGGTCCAGCCTCCTTCGAAATGCTGGTAAACTGCCTTGTTTCCCAACCGTGCTCGGAACCAGATTTCCTCAGCGGGCAACTCGAGCGCGATATCGGCCAGGAACGGGTCAATCAGCGCTTCGAGGGCAGGTTCGACTTCGAAGAAATTCTCATTCAGCAGCCGATGCTGCAACTCGACGAATTGCCGGGGATCGGTCCGCGAGATCGCGAAGTTGATCATCCGGCCCCCGCCTTCATCGAAACCGGCATAGATGGCGACACCATCGGAAGTCGGGGGATAAGGTGGTTCCTGCAGCAGATAGTCGAGTTCGTCGAGATAATCGTCAGTGATGGCGGGTTTAACGACCGGGTTCTCGTCATCTGTGAAAAGATCGAGGACCGAGTCGCCACCCCAATGGCCGTTATAGGCGAACTCGTCCCAGTAGAACCGGATGAGCGCGCGGATGAGCATTACCATCGGCTCGGAATTGTCGGGGTTTCGCACCGTAGCGTCTGGCCGTCCGCAAAAAGCGCATAGTCCGGCTATGCTATCCTCCTCGATGACGCGTTTGAGGCTCGGATGACGGGCGCAGTCTATGCACACACTCACCTGCACGTCGTCCTCGTCCGCGTCCCCCACAATCGTTCTGCCCCTGCTATTTTTCAATCTGCGGCAGGGTAGTCGAAGGACACCCAATTTGCATAATGCTGTTGATGATGCAGTCAGCCAAAGGATCACCAGCCGAACGAAAGCGGCACCATTTTGTCTCAGTGACATATCTGAACGCCTGGGCGTCTGGACCGGCGTCGAAGTTGCACGCCTATCGCAGCGACAACGCTTCGAATCCGCTTCATATCAGGCCGGACGAGATCGCCTTTGAGAATTACTATTATAGCCAGACGCGCCCTGACGGGACGCGCGACAATGACAGTTTTGAGGACCTTTTCGGCGGCGTCGAAACCCATTGGCCGACCGTGATGAAAGCCTTGGAGACGGAGACGCTCGATCGAACGGTGCTGCACTGGCTCTACGCGATGACGACGATGATGCGCACGCGCGTTCCCGCCGCCCGCAATTATAACGAAGAGATCATGACCCTTGAGACACGCACCGGTCTCAAGGTGTTTGCCGAGATGGGTAAGCTCCCCGAGAAGCTGAAACGATACGAAAACGAACTCGATACCGTCGACATCGCGATCGAGCGGCAGCGGACGCTCGGCAAGATGGCTGACGATATGCGCTCTTTCGGCGACCTGACGCTGCGGCTCGGGTTCGAAATCCTCGTCAATGATACAGGCGTCGACTTCATCACATCGGATAATCCCGTCGCCTATTTCGACCCTAGCGATGCCGGCATCCGTCACCCCTATATCAACAACGAAAAGGTCGAACTCTACTTCCCACTGTCTCCGACGCTCGCGCTGCATGGCGCCAACCGGCTACGCCGGTTCGGGCAGACCCCACGTTTCCGAACACTCGGCGATAAGTCAAAAGTGCACTCGATCAACCGCATTGCCGCACGCTTCGCATACGGTTTGGCGTTCGCTAGCGACCGGTCGCACGACGATCTGATCGCGCGGCACAGTGCGACATCCCCGGTTCTGGACGCAAAGGTCGTCCGCAAGCCGAAGGAGATCCAATACCATAGCGGATACCGGTTCGGTGCCAGGCCCGCACTGCTAAAGTTCCGCCCCGAGCAATGCGAAGGCGACCTCTACGAAGAAGATTTCAACCTGTAGCGGCCTCAGCTACCGAGCTTGCCGAGCAACCATCACAAGATAGTCGGTCCAAGCGTCCTTCATTGGGTCGCCAATCGTTCCGGCCCCTCAGCGATCCAGGCGGTAGCCGCCCATTGCCTCGCTGGCTTCAGCGAGTCGATCGAGCGCGGCATCGCGGTCCGTGTCGCGCTGGATCCGATAGGCCTCGACATCGCTGGCGCGCAGCCGCCGATGGCTGCCAACCTTTATGGCTGGCAAGTCGCCCCGATCGACGAGCCGCACGACATATTGCCGCGACACGTTCAGGCGCACAGCTGCCGCCTGCGTCGTTAGCATGTCCTCGTCCGCGACAACCGAGACCTTATGGCCGTCCGCCAGCAACGCCGCGGCGCGCGCCATGACATCGGCGAGCGGACGCGGCAACGCCATATGCGGACCAGATCCGACCACCAGTTGCACGGCTTCGCCCGCGGGCGCCCCGCGCGCAGCGCGCAGCGCGCCGGCAAGGCGCGCCGCAACGCCGCGATCGGACATGCCGATCGCGCCAGCGCGATCCCGCTTGCTACGGTCGGAGGTGCGTGCCTTGGCCATGAAGCCTATATGGGCTATAAACGACCTAAACACAACCAGCAGCCCCCCCCTTGCCAATCCCCCGACAGCAGCACATCGGAGCACAGTTCAGCACCAGTTAGCACATTAGGACAGCGAGCACATATCGGTCTCGCCTAACTAGCTGGAATTGCTTTGAATTTGCACCCTATTTTGCCACATATGTGTCACTGTCACCATATTTACGTGACATATAACCAATCGCAACTTACCTTGCGTGTGCCGATTCGATGTCGGTTTCATACTGACATGACGTCCATATGTCTCTGTTTTTGTAGAATTTTCTATGCAAAAAACAGGGATTGGATTTCGAAGGAACATGAAAATGGCGACGCAAAAGGGGAAGGCGGTTCGATCCAAGGACGTCGAACTGCGCGACACCTATTTCGAGGATGCGGCGGAGCGGCTCTGGGATCGCGGCAAGCATGATGGCTACGCGACCGTCCCGAAAACGATGCCGCTCATCATGCGCGCGCAGGACGAACTCTCGAAGGGCAAGCCGCTCGGCCAAACCTATTTTGCGCTCTTCTGCGCGACCTGGGACAATGGCTTCGTCCGCCTCGCCCGCTCGATCGACCTGCCCTATGCCTCGGGCTTCACCGGCGGCCGCGGTGTCCGCGTCTGGCAGGAGCGCATGAAGCTGCTCGAAAGTTTCGGCTTCGTCGAGATCCAGGCGAGCGGCGACCAGAAGTTCGGTCTCGCTTTCCTGCCCAATCCCAACATCGTTCTCCTCAACCTGTGGGAGAGGAAGAAGGCGCAGGGCACCGGTCCCTACGACCCGCCCGGTCTCGGCGGACTGCAGGAAGCCACGATGAGCGCCTTCCTCGAACGCGCGATCGACGTCGGCGCCAACGACGTCACCCGCGCGCACGCCAAGCTCAACGCCGAGAAGCGCAAGGCCGATGACGCCGAGGCGAAGCCGGCCCGGATCCGGCTGCACCGGCCGAAAGCCGCGAAGGAATAGATCGCCGCCATGTCTCCCACCGCCGTCCTCGACGCAAATGTGCTGTTTCCGATGATCCTGCGCGATACGCTGCTGCGTGTCGCCGCAGCCGGATGCTATCGCGCGCACTGGACGGGCCGTATCCTCGACGAAATGGCGCGCAACCTCGTCGAGCAGCATCGCGCCACCCAGCCACAGGTCGATCGCCTCGTTACCGAGATGACGCGGGCCTTTCCCGAAGCCGCCGTCGAAGGCTGGGAACGACATGAGGGCGCGATGCCGAACGATCCCAAGGATCGCCACGTCGCGGCGGCGGCGGTGCAGATCAGCGCCGAACTCATCGTCACCGCGAACCTCAAGGATTTTGCATCGCTGCCGGCTGGCATCCACGCGATCGGCCCCGATGAATTCCTGCTCGGTCGGCTCGACGCCATGCCAGGCCAGGTGCTGGCGGCGCTCGCAAAGCAGGCGGCATCCTATCGCAACCCGCCCGCCGATCTGGGCGAGTTGCTCGACTGGCTGGAACTTGCGGTGCCCGACTTCGTCGCGGCCGCGCGCAAGCGCTTCGGCGGCCGGACCGCATGAGCCGGGTGACCGCAGGGGCTCGGCGCACGCCGATTGCTCCGGATTGGATCGAAACTGTTGCGAAGCGCTGCTCGGCAATTCCGGGCGGTCGCGCTATGTCGGACCCGGGAGAGCGGGCCGGTAAGGAAGGCAGGGGGTCATGATATCGAGGGGATCCGAATGGCGCCGCTGGGAGCCGCATATCCATGCGCCCGGCACCGTGCTCAACAACCAGTTCGGCGGAGGCGATCCCTGGGAGGCCTATATCGCCGCGCTCGAGGCGGCGTCGCCGCGCATCGAGGCCATCGCGGTGACCGACTACTATGTCACCGACAGCTATGAAGAGGTTCGCCGCCGCAAGGACGCCGGGCGGTTACCGCATGTCCAGCTGCTATTTCCCAACATCGAGCTGCGGCTCACGGCCGCGGCCAAGTCCGGTTTCATCAACCTGCACTTGCTCGTCAGTCCCGAAGACCCCGGTCATGTCGCCGAGATCCACCGCATCCTGAAGCGTCTCCGCTTCATCGCGCACGGCGACAGCTTCGACTGCTCGCGCGACGAACTCATCCGCCTGGGCAAGAAAGCGAACCCGGCGATCATCGACGACCGCGCCGCGCTCGCCCATGGCGCGACCCAGGTGAAAGTTAGCATCGATCAGCTGCGCGAAGTGATCGGACAAAGCGACTGGGCCAAGGCCAATATCCTCATCGCTGTCGCGGCCGGCAGCGGCGACGGCACATCGGGCCTCCAGGACCCAGCCGACAAGACCGTGCGCGAGGAAATCGAGAAGCTCGCGCGCGTCATCTTTTCCAGCCGGCCCGGTGACCGCGAATTCTGGCTCGGCCAGCGCAGTAAGAGCATCGCCGAACTGCGCGAGCGCTATGACGGCTGCAAGCCCTGCCTCCATGGCAGCGACGCCCACGCCATGGCGGCGATCGGCCAGCCCGCGGGCGATCGCTACAGCTGGATCAAGGGGGCGTTGACCTTCGACGCGCTGCGCCAGGCCTGCATCGATCCCGAAGGCCGTGCCTTCGTCGGCACCGAGCCGCCGCGCACCGCTATGCCCTCGCAGGTCATCGCGCAGGTCGACGTGCTCGGCGCGCCCTGGGCGGCGACGCCGTCGATCCCGCTCAACCCGGGCCTCGTCGCCATCATCGGCGCGCGCGGGTCGGGCAAGACCGCGCTCGCGGATATGATCGCCGCCGGGTGCGATGCCATTCCGCCGCAACTCTGGAATGGCGACGAGAATGTGAGTCCCTCCTTCCTCGTCCGCGCGCGGCCGTTGCTTGGGAGCGGGCAGGTCAAGCTCGCCTGGGGCGGCGGCGGCGAAACGACCCGCCATCTCGACGGCCGCGACGCGAACGGTCCCTTGGCCTATCCACGGGCGCGCTATCTCTCGCAGCAGTTTGTCGAGGAGCTCTGCTCGTCGAAAGGCGCATCCGAGGGCCTTATCCGCGAAACCGAGCGGGTGATCTTTGAGGCTCATCCGGTCGATGAGCGTGACGGGGCGGTCAATTTCGCCGAGCTGCGCGAGCATCGCACCCAGCGCTTCCAGCAGGCGCGCCAGCGCGAGGTCGAATCGATCGCCGCCGCCTCGGAGCGGATCGCCGACGAGTTCGAGAAGGAGGCGCTGGTCACCAGCCTCGCGCTCCAGGTCGCGCAGAAGGATGCCCAGATCAAAGGCTATACAACCGATCTCGCCAAGCTCATTGTCAAGGGAACCGAAGCGCAGGCCGCACGCCATGCTGCGCTCAACACCGCCGCCCAGCAGCGGACCTCGCAGGTCCAGTCGCTGACCGCGCAGCGCCGGACGTTCGTCGCGATGCAGGACGAGGTGAAGAACACGCGCGCATCGCTCGCCCCCGAACTGTTGCGCCAGGCGCAGACCCGCCACTCCTACAGCGGCCTCAGCGCCGACGAGTGGAACAAGTTCCTGCTGATCTATCAGGGCAACGTCGATGCGGCGCTGCTCAGCTATATCGCCTGGGCCGACGCGGAGGTCGCCAAGATCAACGGCGTGCCGCCGCCGCCGGGCGATCCCAATGTCGCCCTCATCCCTGACAATGCCGATCTGACGGCGATCCCACTCGGCGCCTTACGCGCCGAGATGGAGCGGCTCGGCAAGCTCATCAACGCCGATGTCGTCGTGCGCAGACAATATAATGCCCTCGCCCAGCGGATCGCTACCGAGAATGGCGCGCTGCAGACCCTGAAGACCCGGCTGGAGGATGCGCAGGGCGCGACCGAGCGGCGCAAGGCGCTGCAGGGCGAGCGCGACGACGCCTACCAGCGGCTGTTCGAGGCGGTGGTGAGCGAGGAGCAGGCGCTCGTCGATCTCTACAAGCCGCTCATGGATCGGCTCGCCGCTTCGTCGGGCACGTTGCAGAAGCTCAGCTTCAGCGTGACCCGCGTCGTCGATGCCGCAGGGTGGGCCGAAATCGCAGTCGAGCATCTGATCGACTGCCGGCGCAGCGGTCCATTCTATGGCCGCGAGGCGCTCGTCAAACTGGCCAACGCTCAGCTCAAACCGGTCTGGGAGAAAGGCTCGGCCGCCGATGTGCGCGAGGCGATGGCTAGCTTCATCGCCACCTATACGAAGGATCTGTTCGCGCACGCACCGTTCGCGCCGGCCCAGCAGGCCGAATTCCGCGCCTGGTCCAAGCAGTTCGCGCACTGGCTGTTCGGCACCGACCATATCGGCGTCCGCTACGAGATCGCCTATGACGGCGTCGATATTCGCAAGCTGTCGCCGGGCACGCGCGGGATTGTGCTGTTGCTGCTCTATCTGGCGCTCGACGATGCCGACGACCGGCCGCTGATCATCGATCAGCCCGAGGAAAATCTAGATCCCAAGTCGGTCTTCGACGAACTGGTCTCGCTCTTCATCGCGGCCAAGGCAAAACGGCAGGTCATCATGGTAACCCACAATGCCAATCTCGTAATCAACACCGATGCCGACCAGATCATCATCGCCAATGCCGGCGCGCACGCAGATGGCGGCTTGCCGGCCATCACCTATACGGCCGGGGGACTCGAGGACGCTACCATTCGCACGGCGGTCTGCGAGATACTGGAGGGCGGCGAGCCGGCCTTCCGCGAGCGGGCGCGCCGGCTGCGCGTCCCCTTTGAGCGCTGAGGCCATGCTGTCCGAAGACGCCGATGGATCGCGGGGAGAGCATGCGAAGCGCGGCGGTACGATCCTATCGGCGCGACAGGCAATTGCTTCGTGGAGTTTTTCTGTGCGGTGGAAGGCGTAGTAGCGCTGATGGGGATTGGCTTTCAAATCATCGACGGCGATGGGCGCTTCTCAAGTGATTCCTCGCTGGAGGACGCCGAACAGCGGCTGGACGATCTGCTTGAACGGTGCGAGGCCGGCATGCTGCCTGAAACGGCCTATATTGCAGAACTCAAAGCGATCGTGACGGAAAACCCCGATTATATCGACGGCCACGCGCATTTGGGACACGCCCTGCTTCGGGCCGGGAAAGCCAGAGCGGCCCTGTCGGCCTATGAACGCGGGGTCGCTCTCGCCGCCGCCGCCATTTCCGCGGATTATGCCGGCACGCTCTCTTGGTCTGAATTGAGCAACCGGCCCTTCCTCCGCGCGCTACACGGTGCGGCCTTGGCCCAGCTCCGCCTCAACAAACGCAAGGCCGCCATCGCCCTGATGGAGCGCATGCTTTCGCTGAATCCCGATGACAGCCAGGGCGTCCGCTTCCTGCTGGGATCGGAATATCTACGCAGCCGCGAACCGGAGAAAGCGCGGTTTCTGCTGGAAAGCTGGGCCGATCACTACCCGCCCTGCGCGTATGATCTGGGTCTGCTGCTGTTCAGGCAAAACAAACATGTCGCAGCCGCGACGCAGCTCCGCCGTGCATTCGCCGCCAACTTCTACATTGCTGAAATCCTGTGCGGCCATCCTGATCCTGCACCGCTTTCGATATGGCATGGTTCCAACTTCGCCATGCCCGATCTCGCGCGCGACTATGTGCGCGGCTATGGAAAGCTCTGGCGTGACACATGAGCGCTCAAAAATCGGCATCCCGATCGAGCGCTCCAGCTTCAGGATGCTGCGGCTGAGAGTGGACTGCTCTATATCGAGCGCACGAGCCGCCCGGTAGAAGCTGCCATGATCTGCGGCCGCTACAGCATATCGAAGCTGGCGGATGTCAAAGGGCAACAGCGGAGCCTTCGGTCAGGAATGAAGCAGTCAATCGATCCATGTCTGCTTCTGCCTGCGTTTTGCGGCGCTTACGAAGCGTTGGCGCGGAGCTTGCTGACGAATGTCGCTATGGCCTTGCCGATATCATGCGGGCTGTCTTCGGGAACAAAATGGCTTCCGGGAACCGTGATCTCGGTTTGATTTGGCCAACTCCGCACCACCTCCAATATACGCTCGCGCTGGATCACGCCGGGGTCTGCGTTGATGAACAGCTTGGGGACGTCGCTCTCGGCCAGCCATGAGCCGAAGTCCTTGATGATCGCAACGACATCGGCCGGCTCGCCGGCCAGCGGCACTTCGCGGGGCCAGGTCAGCGTCGGCCGCCGATCCTCGCCCGCATTGCGGAAGGGATGGCGGTAATGCTCCATCTCTTCGATGCTGAGTTTCCGCTGGGTTATGCCCTGCAAGACGCCTTCGATGAAGATGTTGTTCTCCAACACCAGCGTGTCGCCTTCGGGTGAGCGGAAGCCCCGGAACGCCTGCGCTACTTCATCGGGAAAATCGCTCCATTCCATCGGGACGGAGACCGTCTCCATGTGGACGATGCCGGCCACCCGATCACGATGCTGATTGGCCCAATCGAAACCCAGCGCCCCGCCCCAATCGTGGATGACGAGGATTACCCGATCGCCGAGATCGAGTTCGTCCCAAAGCTCGAACAGATATTCGCGGTTTTCCTTGTAGGTGTAACGATGGGGGCCGGAATCATCGAGCTTGTCGGAATCCCCCATGCCGATGAGGTCGGCCGCTATGAGGCGACCCAGCCCCTCCACATGCGGCATTACGTTGCGCCAGAGATAGGAAGACGTGGGATTGCCATGCTGAAAGACGATGACGTCACCTTGGCCCTCGTCAATATAGGCCATCCGCTTGCCATTGATCTCTTTGAACTTCTTCTCTGCATAGGGCTTGGTGCTGGTCATGGCGATTTCCCTTCAACTCGTCTTTTGGGCAATGACTTCGATTTCGAGCAGTATGTCGGGATCGACGAGGCGCTTGATCTCGACCCATGTTCCCGCAGGCGGGGTGACACCCTCGTAATAGGCGACGCGCTTGGGGTTAGCGGCGACCATGGCGTCCATGTCAGTCGTGAACACGGTTTCCTTGACGACATCGGCGGGGCCGAGCCCATGTGCCTTGAGCGTAGCGTCGATGTCGGCGTAAACGGCCACCAATTGGCCGGGGAAATCGCCCACATGCTGAACCTTCCCATCCATGTCCCAAGCCACGCAGCCTGAGATGAACAGGAAGTCGCCCGACAAGATCGCCTGCGAATAGCCGATGCTCTTCTCCAATTCCCTGCGATTATGAGCTTGAGCCGAATTGGCCATGCGATGCCTCTGCTTTCATGCTGACGGATCGTAAGGGTCGCGGCTCATCCGCGCCGCCCGGTCGAAGGCGTCGTCCGTTTCCGCCAACAACTTGAAATCGCGGTAAAGTCGCCGACAGGCGTTCCCGATCTTTGCGATTAACTGTCGCACCTTGGACATCAGGAAAGCTCCCGCGCGAATTGGTTGATGAACGTCGCGGGCGGCGCTGTTGAGCTGATGGAAGCTCTGAAACGGCACCGCCCACGACGCCGCGACCCGCTGCTAGACAGCAGCTTGGGGCAGGTTGCTCAGGCGACCGCGTTCACGGCCAGCACGCCGTTCAGATGCTCGCGACGCGCCTTCGCGATCAGCACGGCAGCCGGCGTCATCTCACCCATGATGCCCGTGGCGCCCGAGATCATGTCGACGATCTCCGGCCGCGCGTGACGCGGGTGGCCAGCATTGAACGGAGGCTGCGGATCATATTCGAGCGCGAGCTGCGTGAATTCGGCCACGTCCTGTCCCTTCAGCTCCGCGAGCAGCGTCAGGCCGAAGTCGATACCGGCTGTGACGCCGCCGCCCGTATAGCGGTTGCGATCGACACTGACGCGATCGTGGCACACTTCGACGCCCAGGCTCGCCAGCGGCTCATAGAAAGCCCAATGCGAGGCCGCGCGATAGCCTTCCAACAGCCCAGCCGCTGCGAGGATGCCGGAGCCGGTGCAAACGGATGTAACGTAGCGAGCAGTTTTGCCGGCGCGAGCGAGGAAATCGAGGGTTTCGTGATCCTCCATCACCGCGTTCGTTCCGAAGCCGCCCGGCACGAAGATAACGTCCAGATTTTCGGGAACGTCGTCGAAGGTGGTGGTGGGATTTATCGAAATGCCCATGTCGGTCCACACGGGTTCCAGATCTTTCCAGATGAGATGGATCTTCCCGTGCAGGCCAAGCACATTGGCCGGCCCGGCAAGGTCCAGCAGCGTGAAGCCGGGATAGAGCAGCATCCCGATCTTTAGCGGGTTTTCTCCCTTGTCCCAGGTTTTCGCGTCCTCTTCAGCCATCGTGAGTCTCCTTCATGTTCAGCGACATCAGGATAGCGGTGCCCGAAGAGTGCCGTGAGTGGCAGGAATGACAATCATCGCTTGATTGCTGCCAGCGGCAGAACCTGCTAAGTTGGCCCTTATGGAGATACCGATGCACAAGGTTGCCGTGCTGGCGCTTCCCGATTTCGTGCCGTTGGATTTCGGTATCGCGTGCGATGCGTTTGGGCTCGTGAGTGATGCGAGCGGCGCCAAAGCCTATGACGTGCAAGTCTGCGGCCCTTCCCGGACAGTGCGAACCCGTGGCTTCGAGATTCGCGTTCCCTACGGGCTCGGTGCCTTGGCAGACGCTGATACGGTCGTAGTCCCGGGCATCGACGACCCGACCGTTCTCATTCCAAAAGCGGTAACTACTGCGCTGCGGAGCGCATGGGAGCGCGGTGCCCGCGTGACGTCGATCTGTACCGGTGCGTTCGTGCTGGCCGCGAGCGGCCTGCTCGACGGTAAGCGCGCGACCACCCATTGGCTCTTCGCGGCCCAGTTCGCCCAGCTTTATCCCAAGATCCGCGTCGAGCCTGATGTTCTGTTCGTTGACGAAGGCAGCATCGTCACCTCTGCTGGGGCGTCCTCTGGAATGGATATGTGCCTTCACGTCATTCGCCGCGACCACGGTCAAGCGGTAGCGGCACGGGTCGCGCGGCTTGCCGTTGCGCCTCTAAGCCGCGATGGCGGTCAAGCACAATTCATCCGGCATGATCCACCTAGCTCGCCGTCGAGCCTCGCCCCCTTGATCGATTGGATGTCGAACAATCTCGACGCGGCGCAGACAGTCGAGACGCTTGCAGCGCGAGCGCGGTTAAGCCCGCGCACGTTCGCGCGCCGCTTTCGCGAGCAGACGGGCACGACGCCGCTCCAATGGCTGGTAACGGCACGTGTCCAGCGTGCCCAGGAGTTGTTGGAGGAGAGCGACGCATCCATCGACCTAACGGCCTCGCTCGCCGGTTTCGACTCGCCGGTGACTTTTCGTGCTCGGTTCCGGCGTGCGGTCGGGCTTACGCCAAGTGAGTATCGGCGCAGATTTACGGTTGCGGCCGCCGCGGAATAGTCGGGCTCTGCCCTAGAAGGGCTTCGTCACCGCGAGGATCGCAATCACAGTCACTGAGGTAGCGATAGCGATTGGAACGCGAAAAGGAGTGGCGCTGCATTCGGGTCGCTCGCCTCGCCTCAGACGCACCAGCCTACCGGATTGGACCCCGTGAATACCGCTGAGAGCTACGACAAAGACGAGCTTCGCCCATAACCAGTGATTCGAGAACCAGGCACCGCTGATCGCTACCAGGGCGCCGGTCAGCCACACGGCAAGCATTGCCGGCAGAGTGACGCGCTGATCCCAGCGCGAGACCAGTCCGACCGTCTCTGTCGCGCCGCGAGCTCCGGCAGCGACGCCCATCGCTTGCGCGAAAAGTCCCCCGATGAAGATCAGCACCACGGCGACATGCAGCGCCTTCAGCCAGAGATAGTCCATCAACGCCGCCCGACCAGCGCAGCCGCGACCGCCTCTTTGCGCCGCAGGAGCCCTGCAGTTGCGAAACCACCAAACGGAATGAACGCGGCGAGGATCAACCGCGTCAGCTCGCGCCGTGTCCAGTTGCCGCCGCCGCTAACCGTGGCGATGACGCACCAAACATAGGCGGCAAATGCCGCGCCATGAACCGGCCCCATGATCCGGGTCGCGATCGCGTAACCGAAGGCGTGCTTCAGGGGCACGGCGACTAGGAGGAGGATTAAAAGCGTGCTTGCCTCGACGAAGGAGGCAAGGCGCAGCCTGCGGATCAGCGCGAGGTCTTCGTTTGTTGCGATGGACATGGCCATGGGTCGCTCCGTTCGTCAGAGATTTGCAGGATCGGCGGGGCGCGAGCGGCGCGGCGATCGTGCAAATATTGTCCAAATCGACGGTGCGCCGATCGCATACCAGAGCGCGATGACGGGATCGCAGATCGCACAGCCGAATGATGAGATCGGCGCGAACGGAATGATGGGGTTCCCATAGAGGTGGTGAAAATAGTCCCACACGGTATGGGCGATCCAACCAATCGCGATGGCACGATAATGGGAGAGACCCAGATAGGCCAACACTGTCATCGCCGCGCAGAACGCAAATTCCCACAGGCCGAAGCCGCCGCTGAGATAAGCGGCCCCGGCGCCAGCCAGGAACACGGCGCTGAATTTCTGTCGAGCGGGTTCCGCCAATAGCGAGATGAGCCCGATGAGGAAGAACGCCACCAGCACGGGAATGACGAGTTGCGGGAGTGTCGCGCCCGCGAAGAAGGACAAGGGCATAAGCTATGTTTCCGATGTTGGCCGCGACGAGTGACCCGTCGTGCGGTGCCGTTGGATGAGCGATTCGAATGCCGTTTTCGCGCGGACATCGGCATCGTCCTCGCGCAGGAAACGGCTTGAAACATGGTGGCTGAGATAGATGCCGCAGAGTTCCCAGACGAGCTGATCGACATCGGTTTTGCCTGACAGATGCGATAGCCATTTTGCCTCCAGGACGAACTGGCGCAGTTGTTCTCGCCAGCGCTCTTCAAGCTTGGCAGCATGGATGCGAACCTCACCTTCGATGTCGTCCAGCTCGAATAGCGCCGCGGCGACGGGACAACCGCCCTTCAGACCAGCGCGCCGCGACCAACCCAACCAATGATTCATGACGGCGACAAGGCGCGGCAGGCCCTCCGCCGCAAGCATAGCGGGCTTGACGACAACCCGTTCGGCAGCCTGCGTCATCTCGTCGAGAAGCTCGATCTGGAGCTGCTCTTTCGATCGGAAGTGCGCGAACAGGCCGCTTTTCGACAGGCCCGACGCAGTTGCGAGTTGACCGAGCGTCAAACCGCCCAGGCCATGAACGCTCATCTGATCGAGCCCGATCTGGAGCAACCGCTCCTTGGTTTCGCTTCCCTTCATAGCAAAAAATAATACGACCGATCGTGCTATTTGCAAGTAAAATGAGCTTCAAATTTGGGGCGGAGGCTTACCGCCCTGGGTGGCTCAAGCTGGCGGCGAGATGATCGACAAAGCTGCGCAGCTTGAGGGGAACCTGGCGGTTCGTAGGATAAACAGCGTGGATGGTGAGATCGGTGGTCTGATGGTCCGGCAACAGCGCGATCAATCGCCCCGTCGCAAGGTCAGGCTCGAACACGAAGCTCGGGCCATAGGCCACGCCAGTTCCGCGCACGGCGGCCGCGAGGAGAATCTGCATGTTGTTCGCTGTCATGCGGATCGGGCCATCGATAACGTGTGCCTGGCCGTTGGGATCGACTACGGTCCAAGCGCCGGCAGACACCGCATCGCTGAACGCCAGTCGCGGCGCGTGGCGCAGCTCACCGACCGTCTCAAATGGGCCGAGGCAATCCAAAAGCTCGGGTGAGGCGCACAGCATCATAGGACAAGGGGCCAACCTTCTCGCGATCAGGTCGGAATCGCGCAGCGTGCCGATCCGTATGGCGACATCAATGCCCTCGGGGACGAGATCGGCGTAGCGGTCGCTCAGCATCACATCCAGCGTAACGTGCGGATGGCGCTGCACATAGGCGGCCATAATGTCGCTCAGATACATCGCGCCGTAGGTGACAGGGGCCGTCACCCGCAGCGTGCCGCGCACTGTCCCCTGTGCGTCCGCTGCCTCCCGACGCGCCTCCTCATATTCATCGAGGATGCGCTTGCAGCGCGCATAATAAGCGCGGCCTGCCTCGGTCAGGGTGAGACTGCGCGTGCTTCGCTGCATCAGGCGGACGTTCATCTCCGTCTCGACCGCGGCGACATGCTTGCCGGCCATGGAGGCGGAAAGGCCATGCCGGCGTGCGGCGGCGGTCAGGCTGCCTTCCTCTGCGGCAGCGACGAAGACGGACATGCCGGTGAGTCGATCCATGAGACACTCGATACCATGGTTATCGAGTAATGATAACAAGCGGCATATTATGCACCCACACTATCGAACCTAAACTCCCACACTATCGAACCTAAACTAGGGGCCTCGCCGATCCATAGGATGAATATCGAGTCTCATGACTTCCAGGAGCAATTATGCAGCATCCCGATACGGCAATATGCCTCGCCGCGCTTGACTTGGCCCGCGATCACTCGCCGCCCTTCCTCTTCAATCATGTCATGCGAACCTATGGTTTCGGCCGGGCGGCTGCCACGCTCCAGGGTGCCCAGGTCGATGACGAGATGCTTTTCCTCGGGTGCATGCTGCACGACTTGGGATTGGTCGATGCCTTCATTCGGGAAGATCGTTTCGAGATCGACGGCGCTGATGCCGCAGCAGAGTTCCTGTCGAAGCAAGGTTATTCGGACAAGAAGATCGCGGTGATCTGGGACGCGATTGCGCTCCACACCACGCTCAGCATTTCGCAGCGCAAACAGCCCGAAATCGCACTTCTCCAGATGGGTGCCGGCATCGACATCGGCGCGATCCCGCGTTCGCTCCTGACGCCTGAGACGGTGGAAATCATCCTCTCCGAATATCCGCGCCTCGGCTTTAAGAAGGCCATGCTGGAGGCAATGGGCGCCGTGTTGAAGCGCAAGCCCATGACGGGGGCGATCAACCTCATGGGCGAGATCGGCCGCCGGCAGGAACAGCTTCCGATCCCGGATTTCGTCGACATCTGCACACACGCCGATTTCGACGACTGAAGACCACCACAACCCGCCGACACAGTTGGCAGAAATCCATCATATTATGTCATTCCTGCCACTCACGCGTGAGACGTAGAGCGGCTAAATCTGTCGGAACCAAGCGGTGTTCGAGCACGCGAAGTCAAATGCTCCGCCGCCGCACAGTGGCCGCACACCCTCAAGGAGAATTTCATGGCCAGCAAGCAAGAGATGCACCGTGTAAACGGCGTCGACATCAACGTCGTAGAAGCCGGCCAAGGCAACCCTACCGTGCTGTTCCTGCACTATTGGGGTGGTTCGAGCCGCACTTGGGGGCCGACGATCAACACCCTGTCGAAGACGAACCGATCCATCGCGATCGACTTCCGCGGTTGGGGCGCATCGAGCAAGGATTCCGACGACTACAGCCTCCAGACGCTCGCCAGTGACGTGATCGAACTGATCGGCCAACTCGGCGTGAACGATTTCGTCATCGTCGGTCATTCCATGGGCGGCAAGGTCGCCCAGATCGTCGCGGCGCGTCAGCCCGAGGGGTTGAAGGGTCTGGTTCTGTTCGGGCCTGCACCGCCGACGCCGATGACCGTTCCGGAAGAGGTCCGGAAATCTTATCTCGGCCTTTATGATACTCGCGAAGGTGTGGAGGCCGTGATCGGTAATCTCACGCCGCACACGCTCCCCGATAGCTATCGCGAGCAAATCATCGAGGATGGTTTAAAGGGCGCGTCGCGTGCCAAGCGCGAGTGGCCCGAGCGCGGCATGATCGAGGACATCAGCGCCTCGACGCCCAAGATCAACGTGCCGGTGCATATCATCGCCGGTGGAGACGATGCGGTGGAGCCTGAAGCTAGTCTCCGCGAAAACTTCAAATCGATCCCCGGCGTGACGTTCACCTCGATTCCCGGCGTCGGTCACATTGCGCCTCTCGAAAAGCCTGTTGAACTGGCCGAGGCGATCCGCGCCGCGCTGGCAGTCTGACATCTACCACCTAAGGACTTCCCCATGATTGCAGACATCAAAATTCCCGATAGCAGCATCGTCCGTCAGGCGGAGGAACTGGCGCGGTCCGTTTCGAGCGACATGCTCTTCAACCATGTCATGCGCTGCTATTGGCTCGGCGAGCTTTTTGCGCAGCAGCAAGCCATCGAGATCGATCACGAACAGCTATTTCTGTCAGCAGCGTTTCACGACCTGGGCCTGACAGATCATGCCCGCGGTTCCCATCGGTTCGAAATCGAGAGCGCCAATGCGGCCCGGACATTCCTCGTGGATGAGGGCGTGCCCAAGGACCGTGCGCAGAATGTGTGGGACGACATCGCACTCCACACCTGGGATATGAACCTCTTCCGGGGCGACGCGAGCCGGGTGGTGCAGTTTGGGATCGCCTATGACGTTGTGGGATTTCCCGGCGTGGAACTAGACCCCGCCGACGTTGCAGAGGTGCTGCGCCGTTACCCTCGACTGAATTTCACCCAAGGGTTCTACGAGCTGCTTGAGCACGACCTCGGCAGCAAGGAGCATTACCCCCATGCGTTCCATCCTTGCAGCAGGATTGCGCACAATCGCTCGCCGCTAGAAATCGTAGATCTTTCCGCCCTGCAAAGAAATGCGCCGTTCGCGGAATAATTGCATGTGAAGAGTTACTTCTGCGCCGTCTCGATGGCGCGCGAAAGGTGATCGTTCCAGGTTGATAGCGCTGCACGCTTTTCAGGCTTCCAATCGTGGCGTTGATAGACGCCTGCCACCCCAGATCGCGAACCACCGACGTGGTTGAGCACCGCTTCGGTCACCTCAAACCGGACTCCGAGCCTTTGAAAGCCGGTTGCTAGTGTTCGCCTGAGGTCATGGAGGCGCCAAGGCAGGATGGAACTGCCGCCATCCTTTGAGATCAGCTTATCGAGCTTCGTCTTGCCCTTGTGATAAGCCGTGAACGCGGCGCCGGTCGCCGTTGGAAACACCCTCCCGCGAATTGGCCACTTTTCGCTCCCCGCCACTTTGTCGAGTTCGGACACCGCGAGGTCGTTGAGCGGTATGGTGGTCGGCTCGCCGTTCTTCGTCCGATCGCCGGACAGCCGCATCTCACGTTCCCCGCGATCCAACTCATGCCAGTGAAGCCCACCAATCTCTTCGCGTCGTTGACCCGTGGCGATCAGAAGCCGAACGATGGGGCCGAAGCACCGATGGCATTCAGCGGCCTGAATCCAGACCCGCGCCAACTCGCTGTCGCTCAGCCAGCGCTCGCGAGCCTTAACGGCTTTCGGCGTTTCCATGCCCTCCATCGGGCTTCTGTCGATATCGCCGCGGCTCACTGCCCATCGGAACAGGCGCCTCAACACCGCAAACACGTTGCGGCGATTGGCGACCTGCTCTGCCGGCATGCGATCGAACACCGCCACCACATCAATGCGCGTGATTGTAGGAAGCGCTTTGTCCCGCAAGACTGGCTTGACGTGGAGGTGAAGTGATCGCGTTACGAGCGTCGACCAACCTTTCCCTCTGCAGTCCGCCGCAAAGCGATCAGCGTAGTTGGAAAAGGCAAGGTCGACAGCCTCGCGCCGGCGCTGCTTGTCCGATTCGACGGGGTCGATCCCTTGAGCGACGAGGCGGAGAAGTCTCGTCGCCTCCTCGCGAGCGGTGAAGGGCGTCCACGGCGAGCCATGACCGCCGATCGTGTAGCGACGCGTCTTCGCCTCGCGGCCTCCCATACGATACTGGACGACATAGGATGCAGAGCCGCCCGCGCTGATCTTCGCTCCGAACCCCTTCAGTTCGTCATCCCAAAGGAAGCCGGTAACAGCGCCTGCCTGGAGCGCGTCTAGGGTTCGCTTGGTGATTTTTCCGGTAGCCATGACGAACCTCATGTACCAGAAAAGTAATCACCCAGCAATCACCGACGCAGAAACCAGCGGCGGCAGGCGGCGGCGTGCTTCGGTATAACCCACTGAAATACAACTATTAATAGCCTCAAGCCATTGATCTAAATTCGCCGGTAACGGAAGTACCAGACCTCATGTCCCTTGCTACGCGCCTTGGCTTCATAGCGGGTTTCGGGCCAGTCATCGGGCGCGACGAGGAAATCGGCCGGGCGTTCACCGAGCCAATCGAAGTCGGGCGATTGCCCCATCACCATCATCGCCCAGCGGACATAGACGGGGTGATCGGTGCCGAAACGGAATTCGCCACCCGGCTTCATCTTTTGCGCGATGAGGCCGATCGGGCCCGCGTTCATGAAACGTCGCTTGGCATGGCGCGCCTTGCGCCAGGGATCGGGGTGCAACAGCCATACGCGGTCCAGCGAAGCATCGGGAAGACGCTCGAGCACATCGATTGCGTCGCCCATATAGAGGCGTACATTCTCCAGCGGTGTCTCATCGATCTTGATCAGCGCGCCGACGACGCCGTCGAGAAAGGGCTCGCAGCCGATGAAGCCATGATCGGGCCGCTGCGCGGCCTGCCACGCCATATGCTCGCCCCGGCCGAAACCGATCTCGAGTTCGAGCGGGCGCCCGCTTTCCGCGGCATCGCCAAACAAGGTGGTGGCATCGATCGCGCCCTCTTTGGGCACCTCAATCTGCGGGAGGAGGCGCTCGACCAACTCGGCCTGACCCTGGCGGAGCTTGTGCCCGGTACGGCGACCATAGAGACGGCGGATCGAAAGCGGGTCGTTCATGCGGGAGCGCCTAGTATATTTTGCAGTCGGCTCAAATATGAAACGCCGGACGATCATGCGATCGCCCGGCGTTTGAATCGCCACTGTTTAGAAGATCAGGCTGCGAGCGCGGCCTTCAGCGTGTCGGCGAGATCGGTCTTCTCCCAAGGGAAAAACGCGCCTTCGGGCTTGCGGCCGAAATGGCCGTAAGCAGCCGTCTTCTGATAGATAGGCTTGTTGAGGCCAAGATGCTCGCGAATGCCGCGTGGCGTCAGGCCGCCAAGCGCTTCGATGCCCATGATCGCGTTTTCGATCGCGGCGTCATCCGTCGTGCCGGTGCCGTGGGTATCGACATAGAGCGACACCGGCTTGGAAACGCCGATCGCATAGGCGAGCTGGATCGTGCAGCGCTTGGCCAGGCCGGCGGCGACGATGTTCTTCGCCAGATAGCGGGTGATGTAGGCGGCCGAGCGATCAACCTTGGTCGGATCCTTGCCGCTGAACGCGCCGCCGCCGTGCGGTGCCGCGCCACCATAGGTATCGACGATGATCTTGCGGCCGGTGAGCCCGGCGTCGCCATCGGGGCCGCCGATCTCGAAGCTGCCGGTCGGGTTGATGTGATATTCGGTGGCGTCGGACAGCAGCTCGGCCGGCAGGATGCCAGCGATCACCTGCTTCACATATGCGTGGAGTTCGGCTTCCTTGGCGCCTTCGTCATAGCCCTTGCCATGCTGGGTCGATACGACGATCGCGGTCGCGGCAACGGGCTTGCCATTGTCGAAGCGCAGCGTGACCTGGCTCTTGGCATCGGGCTCAAGAAAGGCCGCCACGCCGGAATGGCGATCATCGGCCATCTTCGCGAGGATCTTGTGGCTGTAGTAAAGTGTCGCCGGCATCAGATCCGGGGTTTCGTCGCAGGCAAAGCCGAACATGATGCCCTGATCGCCGGCACCTTCGTCCTTGTTGCCGCTGGCGTCGACGCCCTGCGCGATATGGGCGGACTGGCCATGCAGGTTGTTATGGAAGGTGAAGGTCTCCCAGTGGAAGCCATCCTGCTCATAGCCGATCCGCTTCACCGTTTCGCGGACGGTCTTCTCGATCTCTTCCTGTGCCCCGGCGGCCCAGGCGCCATTTTCGTACACGCCCTTGCAACGAATCTCGCCGGCCAGAACAACGAGCTGCGTGGTCGTCAGCGTCTCGCACGCGATACGCGCATAGGGATCCTTCGAGAGAAACAAATCGACGATCGCGTCGGAGATCTGATCGGCGACCTTGTCGGGATGGCCTTCCGAAACGCTTTCGGACGTGAAGAGATAGTTGTTGCGCATGGGTGGGGTTCGACCTCGTTAGGATGGCGCTGCGATAGGACGGATACGAAAATCGGGATATAAAGAGTTTGTTATATCCGCCTTAGCGGCGCTTCGCGGCGATGGCAATTCCGGCCGCCATCAACAGCGCGGCAAAAAGCAGTGGCAGCAGATTGCCCCACCGCGCGAACGGCGTGGGGCCATGCGGGCCGGGCAGCGCGGTCTCGATCACGCCCGGCTGGCGCCAGCGCAACGCGTTGAGCAAGCGGCCGTCCGCATCGATGACGGCTGAGATGCCGGTCGGCGTCGAGCGGATGATGGGAACGCCTTCCTCGGCGGCACGAAGGCGCGCCTGAGCCAGGTGTTGCGGGGGGCCCCATTTACCGAACCACGCGTCGTTGGATGGGTTGAACAGGAAATCCGGCCGGTTGCCGGCATCGACGACCTGTCCCGAAAAGATGATCTCATAGCAAATCTGGATGCCCGCCTTGCCGAAGCCCGGCAGCTGCATCGTGGCCGGACCGGCGCCGGACCAGAAATCGATGTCGCCGGGCACCAGCCGCGACAGGCCGATTGCCGAGAGGATGGTACGCGCGGGCAGATATTCCCCGTAGGGTACGAGGTGCGCCTTATCGTAGCGGCCGCGGATATCACCCTTCGCGTCGAGCGCGAACAGGCTGTTGCGCGCGCCGATCAATTCGCCGGCCTTGTCGATCTCCAGCGCGTCGCCACCCAGAAGGACTATATCGCGCGGGCCGAGCAACGCTGCGATCCGCGCACGCGCCATGGGCTCCAACTCGAGATAATCCGCCGTTGCGGCTTCCGGCCACAACAACAGGCGTGGCTTCGGGCCGGGCTTGCCGCTCAACGCTGCCAGCCGCGTGAAATTGGCCTGCTGGAGTTTGACGTCCCATTTCTCATTCTGGTTGATGTTCGGCTGGACGACCCGGATCAGCGGCTCGGTGCGCGGCGGCAGCGGGCGGAGCATATAGGCCGAGAGGATCTGACAGAGCATGGCGGCGAGCAACGCAAAACCGACGCGCAGCCACCGTTGGCGCTTGCCGCCGGGCAGCACCGCCAGCAGCCAGATGCCCGCGATCAATACCATGATTCCCGACAGGCCATAGGTGCCGACGAGCCGTGTCAGTCCCATGAAGGCCGGCTCGGCGCTGTCGGCGGATATCATGATCACGCCGAGCGGGTTCCAGGCAAAGCCGGTGAACGCTACGCTGCGCAGATATTCTGTGACGATCCAGGTGCCGGCGAAGGCCGGAATGAAGGCGTAGGGATCGGCGGCGATCGCCATGCGCTCGCGCACTGTCAGCATCTCGACCGAGACGATTTTCGCAAGCTGCATGCGCCGCTTGCGATCGGCGATGTCGGCCTTGCGCCGCAGCAGCCAGCGCGGCAGCAGCGCGAGCGACCAGGCCAGGCCAACGGCTAGCGCCGGGAATATTGCGAGGTACAGCGCAAGCAGCATCACGGCGATCCAGCCAAGCCAGTGCGGCATGCTGTTCTGAAAGGTGAAGGCGGTTGCGATCCAGTTGAGCCCGATGGCAAAATGGCCAACGCCGAAGAACCAGCCCAGCGCAGCGGCGCTCCGCAATCGCTCCGCCTGCAACGCCAGCCACATCAGCGCCGCGATCGCCAGCAGGGTAACGCCCCACCAGTTCAACGGCGCAAAGCCGATCGCAGAGACGATTCCCAGGCCAATTGCGATGGACGGAATTTTAAGGCGGGACAGATTGATCATGCGGCGGTTGTTTTGGTCTCCGCCTCCCCCATATCCCGGTCGCGACGTCGCCGTGAAGGGCGATGAGCCGCACGCCTGTAAAAAATGCAGATTAAGCGAGAGAGGACCGCTTGACAGCCGGAGGGCTGCCACTCATATCGCCGCTAGCACTCGACGCAGGTGAGTGCTAAAAGTTCCTGATCATGGATCGAGGCTGTGCCTTCGGTCTGATGATTCTAACAGAAGGGTCCGCAAAATGGGTTTTCGTCCACTGCACGATCGCGTGCTCGTTCGCCGCGTAGAGGCTGAAGCAAAGACCGCCGGTGGGATCATCATCCCCGAAACCGCCAAGGAGAAGCCACAGGAAGGCGAAGTCGTCGCCGTCGGCGGTGGCATCAAGGCTGAAGACGGCAAGATCACGCCGCTCGATGTCAAGGCCGGTGACAAGATCCTGTTCGGCAAATGGTCGGGCACCGAAGTCAAGATCGACGGTGAAGACCTGCTGATCATGAAGGAATCGGACATTCTGGGCATTGTTGCCTGACGTCAACGGGCTCGGCATCGTCGCCTGAGCCTGTCGATTTTAAATATCTCATAAACTAGCAAGAGGAATTCAGATCATGGCAGCGAAAGACGTCAAGTTTTCGCGCGACGCTCGTGAGCGCATCCTGCGCGGCGTCGACATTCTCGCAGACGCCGTCAAGGTGACCCTGGGGCCGAAGGGCCGCAACGTCGTCATCGACAAGTCGTTCGGCGCACCCCGCATCACCAAGGACGGCGTCACCGTCGCCAAGGAAATCGAACTCAAGGACAAGTTCGAGAATATGGGCGCGCAGATGGTCCGCGAAGTAGCTTCGAAGACCAACGACATCGCCGGCGACGGCACCACCACCGCCACCGTGCTCGCTCAGGCGATCGTGCGTGAAGGCATGAAGTCGGTTGCGGCCGGCATGAACCCGATGGATCTGAAGCGCGGCATCGATCTCGCCGTCAGCAAGGTCGTCGCGGATCTCAAGGCGCGTTCGAAGCCGGTGGCAGGCACGCATGAAGTCGCACAGGTTGGCATCATCTCGGCGAACGGCGACACCGTCGTCGGCGAGAAGATCGCTGAAGCGATGGAGCGCGTCGGCAAGGAAGGCGTGATCACCGTCGAGGAAGCCAAGGGTCTCGATTTCGAACTCGATGTCGTCGAAGGCATGCAGTTCGACCGCGGCTATCTGTCGCCTTACTTCATCACCAACCCCGACAAGATGCTCGTCGAGCTTCAGGATCCCTACATCCTGATCCACGAGAAGAAGCTGTCTTCGCTTCAGGCGATGCTGCCGATTCTCGAGGCTGTCGTTCAGAGCGGTCGCCCGCTCCTGATCATCGCCGAGGACATCGAGGGTGAGGCTCTGGCCACGCTCGTCGTCAACAAGCTGCGCGGCGGCCTCAAGGTCGCAGCGGTCAAGGCGCCTGGCTTCGGTGATCGTCGCAAGGCGATGCTCGAGGACATCGCGATCCTGACCAATGGCGAGATGATCTCCGAAGATCTCGGCATCAAGCTCGAAAGCGTCACCATCGGCATGCTCGGCACCGCCAAGCGCGTCACGATCGACAAGGACAACACCACCATCGTCGATGGCGCCGGTGCTGCCGATGCGATCAAGGCCCGCGTCGAAGCGATCCGCAAGCAGATCGAGAACACCACCAGCGATTATGACAAGGAGAAGCTCCAGGAGCGTCTTGCCAAGCTCGCCGGCGGCGTTGCCGTGATCAAGGTCGGCGGTTCGACCGAAGTCGAAGTCAAGGAGCGCAAGGATCGCGTCGACGACGCTCTCCACGCAACCCGCGCAGCGGTCGAAGAGGGCATCGTCCCCGGCGGCGGCACGGCTCTGCTCTATGCCACCAAGTGCCTCGAAGGCCTCAAGGGCATCAACGACGATCAGACCCGCGGTATCGACATCATCCGCAAGGCGATCCAGGCTCCGCTGCGTCAGATCGCCCAGAATGCTGGTGTCGATGGCGCCGTGGTTGCTGGCAATCTCCTGCGCGAGAATGACGAGACCAAGGGCTTCAACGCCTCGACCGACGTCTATGAGAACCTCGTTCTCGCCGGCGTGATCGATCCGACGAAGGTCGTTCGTACGGCTCTGCAGGACGCGGCTTCGGTCGCCGGCCTGCTGATCACCACCGAAGCTGCGATCTCGGACAGCCCGGAGGACAAGTCGTCCGCGGGTGGCATGCCCGGCGGTATGGGCGGTATGGGTGGCATGGGCGGCATGGACTTCTAATAGTCCGTATCGACCGGGACATCTGCCAAATCAGAAAGGGCCCGGGGAGCAATCCCCGGGTCCTTTTTATTACGGTGTGTTTCGTCACATTTCACAGCGGGTTTCGGCAGTGACACCGCTACGAAACGGACATGGCCGATCGATGCTCCAACAAGATGGAGTTTTCGATATGAGCTTTCACCAGTTCCGTTCGCGTCGCCTCGCCATGCTGAGCCGCCTCACACTGGCAGTCGCCCTCGCGCTCGCCGTGCCACAGATTATCGTGGCCGCGGCACCGCCGGCGCCCGGCACGTCGCAGAGCTTTCTCGTCTGGTTCTGACCTCAGCGTTTGGGCGTGGCGCGCACGGGCGGTAGCGCGTTGCAGATATCGATGGCGCCTGCAGGTCTGATGAAGAAATCGTCGCTGCGGCTCGCGCGCGCCGTCACCCATTTCATCAGCGTCGGACTGTCGGCGGTCATCACCTGCCAGGACGGCCGGTCGGCCGCCGGCATGTCCGCCGCCAGCCGCGCCTTCACGATGACAGGACGCGACGTGCCTTCCTTGTAGAAGCCGAGCGCTTCGGTGCCGCGTGGCAGCGCCGTCAGCGCCTCCATGCCACTCAATATGCGGCCGACGGTCGTGATGTTGCGATCGAGATGGCGTGGGGCGTGGCCGATCACGGTGTAGAGTTCGGCGCCGGTGCCGGTGGAGGGCGGCAAGGCGCGGCCGACCCCGACCATGCCATAACAATGGACGAGCCAGGCGCTCTTGCCGTCGCTGGCCACAGGCCATCCGCCTACATGGCCGACCTTTTCCGCATAGGCATCGCGGTACGGCAATGCGTGGAAGGCAAGGCCCTTTATGTCGCGCTCATATTCGGCGGGTGCCACGGCCACCGCTTTGTGTGGCAACGGCTTCTTCTCGGTCGCGTCGCCCCATTGGGTGACATAATTGTCCTGAACACGATTGACCGTCAGGCCGTCGATCCATCCGGTCTGCGCCATCGTGCGGATATTGGCCACATGCACCGGCGCGAAAACCGGCGCGAGCGCGATCACGACACGCTGGCCGCTGTCCAGATCCATCACGAGCAGGTCTTCGGCGGGCACAGTCGCCCAGGCAGTTTCCGGCGCCTGCGCGATGATCTCGCTCGACGTCAGTGGCTTTGGCGGTGATGCTGCAAGAAGCACGAGAGGTACTGCGGCGAGCGCGATGCGGGAAAGCTGTGTCATATCGTCAACATGCCATGTCGCCGTGCCTTGCGGAACCCGGCTTCACCGGCTAGGGAGCCAGCCTTCCAGAGCATGCGGAGCGGTGGCCGAGTGGTCGAAGGCGCTCGCCTGGAAAGTGAGTATACGTCAAAAGCGTATCGAGGGTTCGAATCCCTCCCGCTCCGCCAGCAGCCTGTCTGCCCACATCCACAGCGAATCAGAAATTTAAGCCTTTACAAGGCTTTGACTGTGATTCGCATCCACTCTCATCCGGCCACGTCCATCGGCGACCGATTGGAAATGTGGGTAAGAATGTGGGAGATTTGAGCGATGGGAAAGCTCTCGGCAACAGCAGTGAAGGCAGCAACGCGGCCCGGCCGGTTGGGCGATGGCGATGGTCTGTTTCTCGTTGTCCAGCCCGGTGGCACCAAGAGCTGGATTTGCCGGGTTCAGAAAAACGGCAATCGGCGCGATTTTGGCTTGGGGAGCGCATCAAAGGTCTCCTTGGCACTTGCGCGCGAACGATCACGTGAAATCAGAACGTGGATGGAGATGGGACTCGATCCGATCTTCGAGCGGCGCAAGGCCGAAGGGCTTCCGACCTTCAAGGAGGCGGCCGCAAAGGTTCTGGCGGCGCATCGCAAGACATGGCGCAACGAAAAGCACGAAGGCCAGTGGCTTCGAACGCTGGAGGCCTATGTCTTTCCGACGCTTGGTGGTGTTCAGGTCAATCTCATCACCGGCCCGATGATCCGAAACGTACTCGCTGAGATATGGCTCTCGAAGCCCGAAACCGCGCGGAGGGTCCGGCAGCGGATCGGGACCGTGCTCGATTGGGCCTATGCTTCCGGCTACCGTGACACGGAGGCGCCCATGCGAGCAATCAGCAAGGGACTACCTCGCCAGCCCAAGAAAGATGGGCACTTCGCCGCCATGCCATACGCGACGGTCGCCGCGTTCATTCTCAAATTACGCCAGCGCGAGTCCTTCAGTCGGCTGGCGCTCGAATTCGCTATCTTTACCGCCGCTCGTTCTGGCGAAGTGCGCGGCGCCGTATGGAGCGAGTTCGATCTGCAGGGGAAACTCTGGACCATCCCGGCTGCGCGAATGAAGGCTGGCCGCGAGCATGTTGTCCCACTTTCGCCGCCAGCGGTTCGGATTATTGAGCGCTGCTTGGCACTTCGAGTTGCAAACTCTGAGCTTGTTTTCCCTGGCATCCGCAACAATCAACAGATGTCGGATATGACGCTCACCAAACTTCTTCGAGAGATGAAGGAGCCGTATACGGCTCATGGATTTCGCTCGGCGTTTCGAGATTGGGTAAGCGAAGAAACGCAGTACGCGGATCAAATTGCTGAAGCCGCCCTGGCCCATGCGGTCAAGGACAAGACCGAAGCGGCTTACCGTCGCGGTAATCTGCTGGAAAAACGTACGCAGATGATGAAGGCTTGGGGTGACTTTTGCCAAGCCAGCCCAAATTAGCTCGAGGAGGCTTCAATCGCGCTCATTGAACGGGCTACGGCCGGCCAGCAATCCGTCCATGTTCGGCGGCGTTGTCGACGATATCGTTGAGCAGCGCGTGCATGTCATCGAGCCTATACAGCTTGACGTGCGACGCAGCGAACTGGTCGTGAACAGCATGGTAGAAGCCGTTCGACTGCTTATCGAAATCACCGACGACCACCAATTGCTTGCCGTTCGCATGACCGGAAAAATGCTTCCAGATCAGCCCACCTTCGAGTGCACGTTTGCCCGCTTCGCGCAGGCCTTCACTCACGCTGCCTGATAGGCGCATGCCGTCGATCAGATTATAGCGGCCGTTCTGGTAGCCATAGGGGACCGAGATCTTCATCCCATATTCGGGCAGCTCGAGTTCGTCCGGGCGCTCAAGAAACTGCTCGACCTTGTGCGCGGCGAAAACCTTCTGAAGCTTCTGCTTCATCCGCGGCTCACGGACTGCGGGGCCGTCCTCGCCTACCAACTGATCGAACAGATCGTCGAGTTCGACATGCGGGTCGGACACCATCACGGGCAGCAGCTGAGAAATCCGTACGTCGTTAGCGCGCTTTCTGGCGAACTCGTCGAGGCTTGCGCCCGAAGCATTCCTTTCCAGTTCGGCGCGCAGCCTGCTTTCGAACGCTTCCTTGATCGCGTCGAGATAGGATTTTTGCTGCCGGCCAAAAACGCGGTCGAGCCGTGACTGGCCGCGTGCAAAACGAATGCCAACGAAGTCGAGCTGCGGGACGAGCAGCACGAGGCCGATGTTCAGGAACTCCAGGCGCTCCGGCACTGGACAGAACTGAACAAGGGCATATTTCCCCTGATATCTCTCCATTACGCGTTCCTACACCTTCATCTCGATTTGCGGCACCAGCCGGCTGAACACATAGTCTCCGACCCGCTGCTTCCGTTCTACAAGCTGCTCGATCCAACGGTTGCGGACTGCCGTCGTCGGCCCCCATGGCTGCGGGATTGACCGCACTATCTCCCGAATGGAGCGCACGTCAATGCGAGCAAGATCCGCCAGCGCGTTGCGAAGCGCCCGAGCCGTCAGGAAATTCTTAAATTCCGGGAAGGCACCATAGACCCTGTCGTCCTCCACAAAATGTGATCCGGCAAGGCCGGATTCAAGGTCTTCCTCGACGAAACAATGCGTGTGGTCGAACACGACCATTTCGAACTTTCGCCGCACAGGCGTGAAAAACAGGTTATCCCGATTGGGCCTGGGATCAAGATAATCCGCTGGCGGGCAACGATCGAGATTTCGTACCCATGTGTCGAATACGACCAGCCTGGCGACATCCCCGGGGTTGGTCAGCCGTCTGACAAACGTATCTTCCCCGGCGCTAGTGGTGCCGCGAAGCTCGCGTGATATGAAAGCTGGCCCGAACGCGATCGGACCTGCTGACTCCATCTGAATCTCGATGCCTTCGACATGGATGATGGCGAAATGCGGTACACGCAGTCCCATCGCACATGGCACGCAATCAATCACCTCGTTCGACAACCAGCCTTTACGCCGACGTCACCGATCGCATCATCAGGGAACTGGAGGCAGGGCATTTGCCTTGGATTCAGCCGTGGGACGGTGCCGCTGGGTTGGGATTGCCGCGCAATGCTGTCACCGGCAGGCGCTATTCGGGGATCAACATCCTGATCCTGTGGGATGCGCTGTCGGAGCACGGGTTCGCGTCGCAACGCTGGCTGACCTATCGGCAGGCGCAGGCACTTGGCGGCAATGTCCGCAAGGGCGAGCAGGGGGTGACGGTCTGCTATGCAGATCGCTTCACGCCGCGCGACAACGACGCTGGCGAAGGTGCGCCGGGGGGCGGCGAGCAGCGGCGGCAGGTCGCCTTTCTCAAGCGTTTCACGGTGTTCAATGTCGAGCAATGCGAAGCCTTGCCGGTCGAGCTGCAGCGCGATCCTCTCGAGCTTTGCCGCGAGTGCAAGCCGATCCCGCAGGCCGAAGCCCTGATCGCGGCGACGGGCGCCGATGTCCGTATCGGCGGTGATCAGGCCTTCTACGTGCCGTCCGAAGATTATATCCGCGTACCGCCGCAGCAGGCCTATCCCGAGCCGGTCAACTGGTATCGGACTGCACTGCACGAACTCGGGCATTGGACGGGACATCACAGCCGTCTTGATCGCTTCGAGCGGGGCATGGATCGCGAGGCCTATGGCCGCGAAGAGCTTGTCGCCGAAATGTGCAGCGCTTTCCTCTGTGCCGAACTCGGGATTTATCCGAGCGTGCGCCATGCCGATTATATCGGCTGCTGGCTCGACATATTGCGGGAGGATGCGCGGGCGATTTTCCGGGCCGCGAGCAAGGCCAGCAAGGCGGCGGATTATCTGCTGGCCTACCCCCATTCCAATCCACCATGGAACAGGGCTTTCAACCCACGCCGTGGCCAACACCACGATGAGCCCTACTGCCGCAGCGGGCATGAAGATCAGCCAGATGAGCAGGCTTCTCAGGAACAGCGTTCTCATGCCGCCAAAGCTGGCTTGGATCACTGCACCCGTCAACTCATTGCACGCCCTCGCTCTGCCGTGCTTCCCGCTTTATGGGTTCACGACCTAGGTATCCCCACCGTCATGAATCTGGCGGGCGCAGCGGCAAACCGCTGCGAAAGCAGGACGCACGTCCTTCGTCCGTTTGTAATGCACCGTACGCACGGGTGCTGCGCAGAAGAATGTAGATATTACAATATGTTATCTCGATTTTTGAGCGATGACATGTCTTCCTGATTGGAGGACGCGTCCTCGCCTCTGTCACAAGTCATTGTAACAACATGCTATTCTGGAGAGGACGCGTCCTCCCCGGGGACTTTCGTATCCCCGCCGCAAGATCAAGAACCGCGTCCTGAAGTAAAAACGCGGTGACAGAAGCTCGGGACTGTCATATAGTCTGATCGCTTCATCACGACTTTGCCTTCCGTGTCCTAATTGAACAGGACTCGCGATGAAGATCTATGTTCGCGTCGATGACGCGCTTTACGCCCAACTTCATATCCGCGCCGAAAGCGCCAATCTGAAAGTTTCCGAGTTCGTCCGCCCGCTGCTCGAAGAGGCGGCGTTCCCCGGCGGCCGTTACGTCTTCACCGGCAATGACGAGCTGCTCGGCATCGCCATCCAGACCTTCGCTTTGCTCGCGAGCATGGCTGCCGAACAGTCGCCCGCTCTCCTCGAGAAGGGGACTGAGCGCGCCCGCGAGCTGCTCGGCGAGCGGGGACTGCTCAACGGGCAAGATGGCCAATGAGCATCTTCCGCAACGACACGCTCGGGTCGTGGACCCGGGGCGGACAAGCGATCGTCCACAATGTCCGCATGACCACCCAGGTCTTCTTCCAGACGCTGCTCGCCGGTGTCGTCATTTGGGTCGGCTGCACCATCTGGTATGTGCTCGAACATCTCAGCGCCTGGCAGCGCTTCGTGCTGCTGAAAGTCGCCGAGGCCGAGATGAAGTCGGGGGTGCCCGGCGGCCGCTCGCCGCTCCTGTTCAGGATGCCATCGGGGCAGAGCTACTGGACCGATGCGCATGACCTGCTGGCATCGGGAGCAGCCCGCAAGGCGCTGCAGGTCGCCGAGCGCCACCTCATCCACGGTGCGCTGCTGTCGGGCGGCTTCGCCCTGCTGGTCCTGCTGTTCGCCTGGTACTGCTTCACCAGAATGGGCCGAGGCCTTGGCACCAACCAGCATCTGCGCGGCGCCCGGTTCGGGACCGTCCGCGAGGTGCGCAGGATGCTGCGACGGGAGAGGCGCGGCAGCTTCTCGATCGGCGGGGTCGCGGTTCCTGCCGCCTTCGAACCCGAGCATATCCTGATCAGCGGTGCTCCCGGCACCGGCAAGACGTCCCACTATGTTCGAGTTGTTATCCGTCGATGCCGAGCGCATCGAACGCCTCGCCGTCTCTCGCGCCGCTTACGCGGCGATCGCGCGATCCTCGCTGTAGGTCCAATATCGGGGCGACGCCTTCGCGTCGCCATTGGCCTCGCGGCTGATCTCGATGGTGAGCAGGCTGTCCTCGGCGGTCGCCGGACTGAGTTCCAGCGTCAAATAGTCGAACAGGGCCTTTTCATGAACGGCGATGATCACCTGCCGGCCGCCTTGGCCGCGCTTCGACAGCGTCCGGAGCAGCGCTGCGAACTGGGCGATATGGACGTCGTCCATTGACTGCACCGGATCGTCGAGAATGAGCCAGGGCAGCTGCGAGGGCACCGACAGGTGCAGCGCCAGAAACAGCGTCAGGGCCGCGGTATTGAGATTACCCTGGCTCAACATTGCGCCCGGCGCGCCGGAGATCAGACCGCTGCGATGCACCGTCTCGAGCGTCGCTTCGACCCTGCTCGCGTCGGCGGATGGGAGCCGGAAAGCCGGAACGAACTGCTCGGATGGCGCCAGGCGGATAAAAAGGTCGCGCCACAGCCGATTGAGCGTGGTGTTGAAGACCTTGGCGACGATGTCGGATCGCACCGTCTGCGCCGCTTCCGCGATCTTGCGTGCCGTGGTGCGATAGCTCGCCGCATGAACTTCGGCATCCGACACGTCGGCAAGGTAAATATTGCGGGCGCTCATCTCCTCGCTGAGCCGGGCATATTCCTTCTGTTCATGGTCTATCAGCGCCAGCTCGGACAGTGCCCGGCTGCGGGCGACGACGGCCGCCTCGGCGACCGCAACCTCTTCGTCGAGGGTCGCCACGGCGGCGGCGATGCCCGCTTCGACAGTCTCGAAACCCGCCAGCGACGTCGTAGTTGTCTCGGCGACGATGCGATCGAGCTCGGGGTAAAGATTGTCCGCCGCCCTGGCGAACCGCCGGATCGCGTCAACTGCCTCCCGGGCGGTCTCGGCGGCTCGGATCAGCATAATGCCCTGATCAGCACTGTCGGCCAGCGAGCTGAGCACCGCGACAGCGCTGCGAAGACGGGATTGCCGGATCGCTAGCTCTGCGGATCGATCGTCATCGAGCTGCGCGCTGACGAGGCTGATCTTGTCGCGTTCGGCGACCGCAAGCCGACCGCTTTCCTCAGCCCGTTCTGTGGCGAGCGCCTGCATGCGTCCGGCCTCGCTCGTCAGCCGGGCGATCTTGGCGGCGATATGGCTGCTGAGCGGTTCGTTAACCTCTGCATCAAAAACGCGGTCACAGACCGGGCAGGTGTCGCCATGAACATGAGGCGCGATTCCGGCCAGGGCATGCGCGAGCGACTGGGCGTCGCGCATGCCGCCCTCGAGCGCACTATTGATTTCATCAATCCGGGCGGACGCGCGCGCGATGATTGTCTCGATCGCGGAAAGGCGCGTGGCTGAATCGGCATTTCGCGCCAGCAGAGTGGAACAGCGATCAAGCTCGGCCTGTGCACGCGTCTGCGCTTCGTCGAGCGCCGCGCGCGGGCCGCGGTCCATGCCAGGGAGGTCGGGCAGCAGTTCGCCGAGATCGGTCAGGGTGTTTTCGAGACGCTGCCCGGCTCCTTGGCGCCAGCGCGCGAGCGCATCCTCTGCATTATGCGCAACCAGCTCTTTCTCGGCGCGGTCATGATCGGGCGACCCCGCCTCAAGCCCCGCCCAGGCCGTGCTCAGCCGATCGAGCACCGCCTTCTGGCTGCGCGCGTCGGCCAGCTCGCGATCTTCGGGGCGGGATCCCTCTAGATAATTCTGGAACAGCCCAACATCCACGCGATCGCGCAGGATCGGCATGCCGAGATCGGCGGCCATCGGCGGCGCGTTCGCCAATAGCGCGAGGTTACGGGTGAGAACCGCGTCGCGTGCAACGAGGCTCGCGGCGATCGCCTCTACTTTCTTGTCGAGGTCAGCGATTTCATCCTGAAGACCGCGCTTGAGCGCCTCGAAGCGGCGATATTCGGGAACGAGATTACGGATACGGGCGACATGCGAGGCCGCGTGGAGGCCATCGACCAGCGCATCGAGCGGGTCGAGCTTGAGAAGTTCCTTGACGAAATCGGTGAGCGGCGACGCGTCGGCCTTTTTCGTATCATAGATTTCGAGCAATCGCCCGAGGGTCGCCTGCGGCAGGTAGCAGCGCTTTGAAAAGAAATCGCCGGGCTCCGGCAGCAACAGCGGCTGCGCGTCGAAATGCGTGGGCGGCGCCGCCGCCGGCTGGTTCAAGTTGGACCCGACGCTGAAATTGACCTGACCTTTGCCGGGTGCGTCACCGGACCCCGTGGTCGTCAGGCTGATCGCCCCTTTGGCGGTGCCCAAATGGGTGAAAAAGTGCTTATGATCCCCGCCCTTGTCGGCAAGATGGGCAATGTCGCCGATCAGCGCGAGTTCGATCGCCGACAAGACGCTTGTCTTGCCCATGCCGTTCGAACCATGGATCAGGACGGTCTGCGCGTTCAGGGGGATGACCACGCGCCCCTTAAGACTGCGAAAATTCTCGATGACGAGCGTATCAAGCCGCGGCGTTGTCATCATCGCCTCCTTCCTCATCCCCTTCGTGGAGCACATCGACGACGCGCGCGCGCATCTCCTCGGCAAAGAGGGCTTCGACCGCCTCGGTGTCGACGAGGGCGACCTCCACGAGTTCGTCATATTGCCGGCTTTGATGCTCCGGCGGGGTGGCCTGGCGCAGCGCGGTCTGCCAGTCGGTCAACGCCTCTACCTCGACGAGCTCCTCGAGCGGGAGCAGCACCGACAGCCAGTCGCGCACCTCGGCACGCGCTTCGGGTCCGCTAGCGGTCCCGATCGGCAGTACCCGGCAGACCCGGCTCATCGACTGGAGGATCGGGGCGCTCGGCTTTGCTATGGTGATCACGGCGGTGACGGATCGCCGGGACTCAAGAACGTCGAGCGCCCGGGTCAAGGACAGGATCCGGCGAACCTCGGCCTCATCGTCGCCGTCGGATCGTAGTTCGACAATGACGACAAGGTCGCTGGCGCCTTCCGGCGCCACGAAGGCATGGGGAAAATCGAAGTTGAGCGCGCCGATCTTGAGCGGCCGCGGAAGCTCGCGATAACCCCCCTCACGGGTGAGGATGTCGATGACATTCTCGGTCGTCGTCGCGGTCATAGCGAGCATCCGTTGCGAAAAGCGTCGCGCAGCGTCGCGATGTCTTCGCTGCTGGCGAGGAGAGCTTCCATGTCGACTGTTCGGAAGCCGATCGTGCCGTCGCGCTTTTGCATCGAGGGATTGCGCTGCGGTCGCTCGCGCGGCGTCCTCGAACAGATGACGATCGCGTCCTTGTCATCTTCGCGCAGCGCATCCTCATGGACCAGCCCCGAGATCGTGGCGTCGGTCGCGGCGAAATAGACGCGAGCGCTGCCCATCGGCGAGGTGATCGTGACGGCCGCCGATCGGCGGGCGGCGGGGTCCTGAACCCCGAGGGCCCACGACTTCGCCTGCTGTTCGAGCCCGATTAATCCGAGCGCGGTCGCCGCCTCGCGCAGGCCGGTCGCTGCCAGCGCCTGCTTGCCCTGCATCTGATGCGCGGGCTGGGTGTCGAGAGGATAATAGGGCAGGGCGCCGTCAGGGCTCTCGCCGTCGCTGAGCTGGCGTCGGGCGCGGCTGGCGATCGCCGCGATGATGTGCGCGGCGCGCGTGCGGTCGGCCTCCGCACCGATCGCCGCCTGGTCGCGTAGCGCAACGATTCCGGTTCTGATCGCTGCCCGATCCGCCTGCTGGAGCTTCGCGGCGACAGCGTCATCCGCCAGAGTTTGCAATTTGCGTGCATAAACATCGAGCAGCAGCGCGACGAGGAGTTGCTTTCCGTAGACCGGCACGAACGATCTTTCGTCGATCGCGTCTTCATCGCCCTCATAGGCATCGTTTCCGTAGACCGCATGGAGGATGTTTTTCTGGTCCTCGCTGATCGTTGACCCCGAAAACATGACGGGCGGGCTCGGATCATTTGCCGCCCAGGGCCCGCCCTGGCGGGCTTGTACGAACAGGTTCTGGATGTTCGCGTCCTGCGCTGACAGACCGACCATCAGGATATGTTTGACTTGCAAGAGGGCGACCAGCTGGTTGCGGACGATCTGGAAGCGTTCATTGCCCTGCCAGTCGAGGATCTGGCGGCTGCGCGCGATCAGGAGCGTGCGATAGCCGGCTTCGTCGGCGATGGCGCGTAAGGCGCAACCGTGAAATTTATAGAGTCGGGCGGCTTGTGCCGGACCGCGCAGGTCCTCCCCCGTCACGGTCGAGCGATAATAATCGGGCGGGTGACCGAGTTCGGCCATCGCCGCCTCGAGCAGACCGTCCCAATTCGCCGAGGCCAGTTCGGAGACGGCCCCTTCCAACACCAGCATTGCGATCGCGAGATGTTCGGTGGACGGCGGTTGGGCAGCGAAGCTGTGGACGAAGTCGAGCCCGTCCCAGAGCAGGTGGTCCGGCGCCTCTCCGGCAACCCGCACGTTCAGCACAGAGGAATATTTGTTAATCAGGCGGTTCAGCAGATTTTTACGACACCCCCAGCTGTCGACGGGCTGGGTCAGATCGATCGTCAAACGCTCGGCGTCCGACAGATCGGCAAAGCCGATGACCTCGTCAAAGGCAGCCCGATAGCGACAGCCCGGTACCGCGGTGACATGACCGCGCATGAAATCGAGCAGTTTCGTGAGAACGCCGTCGAGCCCGATGATCCGGTCGCGCGAGATGCCCGACCCGAGCCACAACATATATTGGCCCTGGCTGACCCCGTTGGCGAGACCCGTATGGTCGCCGTCCAACAGGGCCAGAGTCTCGGCTATGGTGATTGCTGATGCTGACGGCATGGCCTGTTCCCCTGTCCAGCGCTAACCGATCGCCGCCACTTGGCAAAGCGCTACTGTTCTTAGCTTCATCCCATGGCGGAAACCGCAGTCGACGGACACGATCGATCGAGGCAGCGTTGCAAGGTTCATGTCCGCCACGGATGCTGATCGCGTTTCGGGATTACCAGATAAGCGAGCTGGTTCTTTGCGCCCTGGTCCCCGGCTTTCAGGTGATGGTTGAGCTGCGGAATGTTCATCAGCCAATGCTGATAGGCCCGTTCGGTCATGGTTGGTCGGGCCTCGTCGATCAATTTGCTGGCCCAGAGAGTGCAAGCGCGTCCGGCAATGCGCGCAAAGATCTCGAACGCGCCAAAGGCAGCGAGACGATCGTTGCTGGTACAGAAGAGCCGTAGCCAGTGCCGCGCGTTGATGTTGGCGGCATAGCGTTCCGCAGCCCGGGTCCGGACGCGCATTAGCCAGGCGGGAAGTGCGCGCTCGAGCAGCGCCGTCCAAAGCGCATCGGCGTCCGCGCCCTGGTCGAGTTCACCCGCGAGCACGAGGGCTTTGGCCATGTCATAGGCGTTGCCGGCGGCCAGTTGGCGGATCGCTTCCAGCAACCCCGCCGTCTCGCCGCGCTTTTGCAGACCGGACGCGATGTCCCACAGGATTTCGTCGACATTGGCCGCCGCCAGATCGCGTTGGCGTAGCTCTTCGCTGACAGGGTTGCATGCCGCCTGAAAGGACATCGAGCCGGCGGCGTCCCATCCGAGACCAGCTTTGGCGACACCGGCCTTCACCGCCGCCAGGACGTCTGCGCCGCTCTGCCGGCCCTGGTCGATCAGGGCGCGCGCGAGTTCGACCGTGGCCTTCTGGGCGCTGAACATGAGGTCGGCGAAGGCGATCCCCTTCCCTTCGAGCGCGGGGGAGAGCCACTGTTCCGCCCGGTCCGGGTCGGCCTTCACAAGGGCCGTATAGGATTCCCGATCATCGAAGGCCCGACCATAGCCATGGCGCGACCCGGTCGAGAGTTCGCCATCGATCCGCTGGCGCACCCATTCCGCAAAGGCTTCCGAGAACCTGGCCTCGGCGGGCCATTGGCGCGAAAGATAGCCGAGCGCGATCGGCGTCACCCGGCTTGGTCGATCGTCATTCGGCGCTGGGGTAGCGTGGGCGAGGGCGACGCTCCCATGAACGTCCTCGTCATTGGCCTCTTTGCCTGCGCGCCATCCCCGGTCGCGTAGGATGTTGGCCAGCTCAGGATCCGGCGCTCGGCTCGCGACGCGATAGGCCTCCATGCGCACGCGTGTATCGGCATAGTCGAAGAGCGCGGCAACCGGCGCATAGCCCGGGGGCATATGCGACAGGTCGGAGTGTGCCAGAAGACCGAGCCAGCTGGCGATCGAAACCGGGTCACCGGTGGATTGAAGGTGAAGCGCGACAATGTCGAAATCGGCGAGGGACAGCGGCGCGAGCAACGTGTCCGAATCGATTGGCCACAACGGCCCCTGCGGCATCGCCCCGAACGCCGCTAGCTGTTCGGCCGCGGGATGGTCCGACAGGTGGAGGACCGTAAGATCCGTGTCCCATTTATCCATGTCGGCGGCCGCCGCGTCCGCAACGGTGCGATACGCCTCGGCGATTCCCTGGCGCGTATGCTCGTCGTGAACAAGCCAGCTGGCCTGCAGCCGATGCAGCCGGTCACGACGATCGCGACCGGCCGTGGCAACCCCGTCGGTCGCACAGTAATGCGCCGCAAGCCGCTCGGGCGCCCAACGGGCAAGCACCGCGCGCGCGCCGGCCTCGAGATCGAGCGGCTTTTCGGCCGCGACGGCAGCGTCGAAGGCTGTGCACAAAAGCTCGATGCCTTCGGACGCCAGGACTGTCGCGGGATCGCCCGCCAAACGGGGCAGTTCACCGAGACGGCGCAGTGTCCGATCGCCCCAGTCGGGGTTGGCACGATCGATTGCCGGCGTCCAATGCACTGTTCCGTCCGGGTCGACCCTCACCGTGGACGTTGCGCCGCCCCCCTGCTCACGCGGCGGGCTGCTGGGCTGCGCGGTTGAATCAAGCGATCCCAGCGCCTCGAGCAGCACGTCGGCCGCTGTGATGGCGTCCTCATGGTCAACCTCGGCGATCCGCCCCGCCTGCGCGACCAAGGCGATTTCAGCGGCTTCTGGGTCGATGAGATTGGCGCGCAGCAACCATTGAAAGGCCTCACGCTTGAAATGGACTTGGCGGGTCAGCGTCATCGCGACGGCATAGGCGCCGACTGCGGCGGCGAAAGGTGCGCGGGGCAGATAGGAGATGGCACTGATCACCGTGCCTGCCACTGATATCCAGTCCTCCTCGTCAGCCGGTTCGATGAACACCTGGATCGGCAGGTCGCCCCGCGCCAGATTCCATGCCTCGACGCGCCGACGCACAGCGGCCGCCGCGATCGGCGCTGGCGCCGCGCCACCGTTCATCGCGTCGCGCCACCCGAAAGTCTCCCCAAGCCAGCAGGTGGCGCGCTCAACGAACAGGCTGCGGACATTCGGATAGACCTCGGCGGCGTTTATAAGCCCTGCAAGATGGATGTTGCGGTCATTGTGCAGCCGCAGCCGATCGCGCCAGACCGCCTCGGTCCGGTCGATGAAGAATGTCGGCGCCTCGTTGAACAGGCGAGTGTAGCGCTTCAGCTCTGCGTCGGCGAAATTATCGCTGCCGAGCCAGGTATCAAGCAGCGTATCGCGAGAAACATGCGCGGCCTTTGGCCAAATCGTCATGAACGACGCGGCGATTCCGATGATCGTGATCCCAAGCTCCAAGCCGCGCAAGTCGTCGACAAAGGCCTCGATTCGCATGTTGACCTCGGCCGCCGTCGCGCAGCCCTGCACTGCTCGCGCAAGGGCGAGGCCAATGGCGACCGGCGCCAGATCCGGATTGACCTTGAGCCGGTTGGGTTCGCCGTCGGTCGGCTGGAACCAGATCCCGCTCGCAATCTCGCTGATCGCAGCGTTTGAGCTGTTGACGCCACTCTCTTCTGCCAGCGCCGCCCGGATATCGCGCCGCAGGACCGTGATGTCGGTCGTCGCCGAGCTTCGAATCTGTTCGCCGACGCTGGCGATGAGGTTGCGCATGTCATCGTCGGCGAGCTCGGGAAACACCCGATCGCGGAAGTCTTCGTAGATCAAACGCTCAGGGGTAATGTCACCACTCTGGCCGAGCTTTTCCCAATGGCGGAGCGCTAGCGCGCACAGTCGCGGGACCCGGAGCAGTCGGATGAGGCGCTCGTCAAGCTCGGCCCGTTGCAGGCCCGCGCGGGTGAGCAATTCATCGAGCTCCTCGGGGCTGAAATTGCCGACGGGATGCTCCGCATAGGGAATATTGGCGCTCGCAAACCCGGCGACCTGATGGCGCCAGTGGTCGCTCCGATCGCTCAGGACGAGCGCGATGCCACCTTCCCACGCATCGAGCCTGAGCTCGCCGCATAGCTGTGCCCAGTCCTGGGCTTCGAAGCGCTCGTTGAGACCGTCGAGAATGAGGATCAGGCGCGGCGAGCCGGCGCGGGCGCACCAGCGCCGGGCGCGGCGGGCCCACCAGGCGGCGTCGTGCGTGCCGAACATTTCGTGCAGCGCTTGACCGACGACAGCATCAGCCGTGGCGATGGCAACGCGCTTAGCGGGTATGACCAACGTCAAGGGCAGGGCGTTCTCGCTCAACTCTCGGTCGAGCCACCAACTGAGAGCCGCCCAGGTTTTTCCTACCCCTTCGGGACCGAGCAGGGTCAGAACGGGATGTGTTTCGGCGCTCGCCCACCAGTCGCCGATCGCACGCTGGACCTCGGGCCGATTGATCCGCAGCACCTTCGGGTCGGTCAGATTGGCATAGCGACCGATCCGTGTGGCGGCGGCGACCATGCTCGACATGTTCCTGCGCAGGCGCTCGGCTGCCGCAACCCGGGCAGCCCCATAGCCGAGGTGCGGCTCCGCCAGGCTGACCGAAAATTCGCTTAGCTGTGCCGTATAACCGGGATGGTGGCAGGTCGCATCAAGCACGAACCTTACCTCCTGTGTTAGCAGACCATAGGGTGCCAGCACGTCGGGATGGGCCGCCGCCAGGAGCCGGAGCGCTGGCAACAGCTCGTTGGACTCGGGCCAGTCAAACAACAGCACCTGGATACCGAGCCGGTCGCCCTCACTCAGCAGCTTTCCGCGATCCGGTTCCATGATTTCGCGGCTGGCGGCTAGAATCCAGACGTCGAGGTCGGGGTGTTCGCTCGCCGCGTCGCGCAGCTTGCTCTTGGTCTCATCGAGCGGCAGCCGGGTTTCTGCGCCATATCGCTTGGTTTCGACCCCAATCGCCGTCGCGTGACGATCGGCAGAGGTTCGACCGTCAATACCCCCTTGCGGCCCCGACTTCGCCACGGTGAACCTGCGTCCGGTCTCGCGCGAGAGCAGATCGCGGACCAGATTCTCAAAGCTGCCCTCGCCGCTGGCGGGAAGAGCCCGCAAAGCTTCGACGAGAGCAGTATCGTCAATGATACTATTCGAGATCACGTCTAAACTGCTCACTCAATTCGCTTCAGGTGCAAGAGTGTGGGGCCCCGCATCGCAGCCCAGTCTACCGGGGTTGGATCCTGATCGCATAGCCCTCAACGCGCAGCGGCACGGCTCGCCGGTCGTTGACGGGCAGGAGAACGACGGCGACCCGGCCTTCCGCGATCTTGGTCGCGCGCAGCGCGTCGGTGACGTCCAGCGCGAGCGACACGGTCACCTCCGACGGTTGCCGCACCAACCCGACGATGCCCGCGAAACTCGCCCGTTCAAGCGAGAAGGGCTTGCCGGTTTCGGTCAGATAGACGGCGACCGTTGCGCCGCGCCCGGCCGGGATTGCGATGCCCTGCACAGTCAGGATAGCTTGGGTGCTCCCGGCCGCGCCCGACCCCGTGCCGAGCGGCCCAGTCGACAGTGCGGCGTCGCCGCTGGCCACGGGATATCCCAGCGAAGCGGGACTGGGTGCGACGAGGCCTGCTCCCCCCGCGCCCGCGCTCACACCGGCCGGCGTTCCGCCATCGGGCCCCTCGCCCGGTGGGGCATAGCGATAGCCGAGGGCGGCGATTTCGGCGATTTCCGACAGCCGGACGATCTTGGTGCTCGAAGTCTTGAGGTCAAAAAACTCGAATGCGGCGTCCTTGAAGCTGGTGTCGCTCCACGGCTCGGACGTGCGCTGCGGCGAGCCGTCGGGCCCCCGCCACACCTCCCAAAGGCGATCAAGATTGCCGTGGTGGCCATAAAAAATCGGATCGCGCGGCGACCATTGGAGGTCGCCCATATCGTTACCGATCTTATTATGGACCGTGCCGTGCGGCGTGGTCTCGAGGGCGGAGCCGAAGAAGCTGCCGGCGTATCCGCCAAAGCCCAATTTCACCGCAACTGGTCTCGGACCGCTGGTGTCGAGCTCGCCCACATATTGCTTCGCCGTCGCCATCGCGCGGGCGAACTGATAATCCACAGGCTCCAACGTGGTACGCGCGCGGGGATGGTTGAGGGCCCCGGTTCGGAAGGATTTCGGCACCGCGCTCCCGACGGGCCAATGCCAATAAGGAAGGGCGAGTTTGTCCGACCCGATGGCATGCTGAAGATTGCGCTCGGTCATCCAGAGAAACGCTCGGTGCCAGGGAAGAAACTTCACGGTCCAGTGGATTTCAAGTGCCGGGTCTGGCGTGCCGCAATGGCCGGCATGGAACTCAGCGTTGCGCTCCCAGGCGCTTTTGCCCGCACTGGATTTCGACATTTCCGCGACGGCGCGCCGGAGCAGGTCGAGGTCGGCCGGAAAGGATTTCTCCAGGTCGCTGATTTCGCGCCGGCTGCGAAGCGCGCTGCCCTCGGCGCCGTTTGCGCGGCCTAGCAAGGCAAGTCCGGCGCCGGCGCCGGCGGCCGCCAGAACACTGCGGCGGGTAAACTGCGATCCGTTCATTGGTCGCTTCCTTCCTCAGTTTCGTTGAGAGCATCGAGTTTCGCCTGGGCGTCGCGGCGCTTCTGTTCGGCTTCGAACGCTAGCGCCTGTGCGGTGGCGAGATCGCTCTGCGCTTTGGCGAGCGCGGTCGCGTTTTGGGTTCGCCGCAAGCCCTTGCCCCGGTTGTAGGCATCGATCTCATTGGCGCCGGCGACGACATCGCCAAGCGCGCCCAAGGCGACCACGCCGCCGGCGGTCGGCTTGGCGTAGGTCATCGTGGCGAGGGTCGAATCTTCGCGGAAGGTCGCGACCAGACTGTTGGTCTCGAAGGGCCCATTCTTCAGCGGCAGTGAACGCAGCCCGCCGAGCTGGGGCGCATTGCGTTCGTCGCGAACGAGGATAAGGGCATGTCCCGCCGGCAGCGTTCCGCAATCGACCAGATCAACCGAGTAGCGGCACAGCTGAAGCCGGATGGGCGTCACGCTCCGATACAATAGCCCGCAAGGTGTCTGCTTTTCACCCGAGCCACAGCTTTCCGCAACAGCAATCCCCGGGGCGGAGAGCGCAATGGCCGTCTGCTGAAGGGTTGCCGTGATCGTTGAACGGTCGATCAGCGATTTGAGCGCTGCCTGCGCGGCAACGTCGATCAGAGTAGCGCCCCGAAAGTTGAGGCTGGCCGGCACCTTGAGCTTGTCGCCGACGACCTTGCCGTCTTGCGTGATGACGATCTCGAACAGGCCGGCATAAAGCGCGCCGACGTCGAGCCCCGGAGTCAGCAATGTTTTCCGAATCTTTCCGATCGCCAACGGTCCATCGGTCGCGATGGGCTCGATGGTCTGGACCGACAACTTCTGGCGCTGCTTGGCATAGGCATCGAGCGCGGTTTTAGCATTCTCGGTGGCGGTACGCAGCGTCTTGGCCTTCTGCACATGTTCGGCCTTCGCCAGGTCGGTGAGGGGCGCGCCAATATGATCGGCATCGAAGGCATCGAGGTCGGTCTTGGCCTCGCTCTGCGTCTTGGCAAGCTTGTCGCGGGCGGTCTCGAGCTTTTCCAAAGTCGCAAGCTCGGCTTTCGTCTGCTTCGTGCAGAGCAGCGCACCGACAGGCTTGCTGCCGTCTGCCACGAAGGCCGTCGACGCCCCGGCCGGGATCGATGGCACCCCGAGCGCGAGCTTGGCGATTCCGACCAAAGCGCCCGCACCCGCCTTGATCGCTGGCCCGGTCTGGTCCGACACCTGAGCATTGACCGATTTGAGGACGCCGTTGGGGTAGGTCTCGAAGCTGATATTGGTGGTCTTCCAGCCATTGGCGAGCTTGGCATAATCAACGATCACCTCTTCCGAGGGCGCATAGGTGGGGGCCACCGAGGCGCTCACCTCGATCTCGAGCGGCGATCCCTTTTCGTCCGGGCATTTGGTCAAGGTGCGGGTTAGGGTGGCGCTATAGTCGAGGCGCGCCAGGCGATAGGAAACGCCATTAACCAGCGCCGGCTCGCTGCCGACAACGCCGGGTGCGAGCCCCGACATCTGAGTGGTGCAGGCAGGTAACGCAACGCACAGGGATAAGGCGATCAGTCGAGCGCGCATGGGACCTCCTCGGAGTCAGTTGATCAATTCCGCAAGATCCGACCCAAATATGAGGCGTCGGACCCTGGCGAGTGGTTCATCGATGACCGCGGTGCCGTCGACCATAGCGGGGTCTTCGGGTCCGAGGGCCTTGGGGCCGTCATCGGTCAGGCGATACGTCGGTACGAAGTAGAGCTGGCCGGTCGCCTGCGTCCAAGCGCATGGCCGATCGGCAGCCTTGCGACCGTTGCGGCCGGTGATGACCCAGCCCTGGCCATGGCCCTTCTTGAAGGCGTAAATGTCGAGAGCATCGCGTTCGAGCGAGCTGCCGGGTTCCCGACTGCATTCGACGCCGAGCAGGGTCCCGACCTCGCCGATATATTCTCGGCCATCGTCGAGCTCTACATAGTCCTCAAAAGCGTAGAGCGCGCGTTCGAGATCGAGCTGAGACCGTGACGAGACCATGAAAGGCTGTTGCCGATTGGGCTTTGCCAAAGGCGGGGCGGGCTTGAGCAATGAGCCGCTGATGATGAGGCGCGTCTTGATCTTGCGGGCGGGTAGCCCTCCCAGGGTCCGGACCAGCGCCGCCGCGTAGCTGACCTGGGGTGCTGCCTGCGAGGTGCCGGTCATGCCCCGCATATCGGCATTCTGGTCGATCTTGCCGGCGACGTCGCAACCTGGCGCGGCGATATCGACCATTGTCTCGCTCCAGTTGCTAAAGGCCGCGAGGGACCCACTCGGCAGGGTGGCGGCCACAGTGATGACGTTGGGCTTCTGCGAGCCGCCGAATGCGGCCGGATAATGACCGGTCACGTCGAGCCCACTGTTGCCGGCGGCGGCGACGAACAGTTTGTTGCGATTTTCGTCGACCTCGAAGACGCGATCGAAGCTCGCACGAATGGCCTCGTCCGATGTGTCGAGATATTCAAGGCTGAAATTGACGACGCGGAAATTTGTCAGTTCGTTCAATTGCCGCACGGCTTCGGCCGACCCGGGCAACAGCTGACGCTTGCCGTTGCCGATATTGACCATCGCCACCGTGACGAACGACACCAGGCCGGGTGGTGTGAGAATGGTCCCCAAGCGATCGGTAAGGTCCCGCCCGCCCATCGCGAGGCTCGCAACGTGGGTGCCATGCCCGGCCACATCGCTCCAAGGCACCGGCGGATCGAGCAGCGGTGATGTCGGTGCTGTGAGGCCGGTCGGCCCGATCGCGAGGGCCGGACCAACATTACCGCTATAGGCGATGCTGATCAGGTCGGAATTGAAACCGGGGCGAATTTCGACACCATTGGCTGTCTTGGTCGCTCCAAGGAAACCGTTGTCGACCACCATGATTTCGACGGCGTTGAGCCCGCGGCCCGCCTTCGCCTTCAGCAAGGCCCTGGTGTGCTCGAAGGCCTTGGCAATCCGAACGGCGCGCTTGGTGTCTGCCGGGTTAGGCTCGACTCCGGGTATGACTGGTCCGCACTCGGCCGGACGGTCAATATCACTCACCGCGCCGGCTCCGATCAGAAGGGTCGGTTCGGAACGCTTCGTCGGCGGCGGGGCCTGAACACGCCGGATTCGGGGGTCGGAGGCGCGTTCCGCCTTGTCGTCGATCGAGGCGATCACGTCGGACAACGGCGCCGCCGCGACGGTAATCACTTGGGGTCGGGTGACGAGGCCGGGTTGTACGACGTCTCCGAGCTTCTTGGCTTGCAGGTCGCTGTAGGTTTCGCCGAAAAACGCCTCCAGCGCCTTGCGGCTGCCCTGGTCGCCGGTCAGGCGTTTGTAGATTTTCTCGGGCCCATCGCCCGGTCCGATCTTGATTGGCTTGGGTTGGGCATCGACACGCAGGCAGGCTGGCCATTTCACCTTGTAGGTGATCGATCCGAGCGCTTTGTCCAGCGGGAGCTTGGAGGCGCCAAACGTCTCCTGAAGCAAGTCGTGGTTGATCTGCTCTAGCGCGTCGAGATAGCCGTCCCCGACATCGCCGCACAACGCCTTGATGATCCGCGCTGGAGGGATATCCCCGGCGTCGGGATAGGCTGCGAGGGAGAGGATCGTCGGCTCCGCCCCCGTCGCGATCGCAGCAACGAGCGCGGGAGAGGGCGACCTGACAGGTCGCAGCACGATGGTTTCACCCATTGCCTGCGCATGGGCAAGCGTCGCAATGTTCATCAGGAGCGGGGCAACCAAGCCGGCGCGCGTCAATTTCGGCATGGTGGCTTCACGCTGGTCGCGGGATCTCCGCAGAGGATGGCACCGGGGTTCTTGAGCCGCCACTCGGCGAGAAAAGTCCGGAAGGCCACCTGGGTCAACGGGGACATCTGTGAGGCATAATAGGCATCGCGCCGCTCGATCGATGAATTCACGGCGAGGATTCGGCGGGGGACCGTCAGCCCCTGGGTGTCGGTCGAGACCCCGATCATAAGGGGGCCGCCAGAATCGCCGAAGCACAGGACTGGTCGTGTCGTACCGTTCGAATAAATCTCGACGTTGCCGCGATAGGAGGGATCGTCGATCGCGGCATTGGCGATCGTGAAGATCTGATCGAAAGTCTCCCCTTCAACCCCGTTCGCGCCCATTTTCAGGCCCTTGCACCCATAGCCTGTGAGCAGGACATCCTGCCCGCCGTTCGGCGCGTTGCCTGCCTCGATCACCTCATAGCGCATGCCTTTGAACAAAGGTGCGTTGGGCGGGACGGCAAAGGTGCACAGCGCGAAGTCGTGGCTGTTTCGTGGGCTGCGGCCCTTCCATTGGTCTGCGACATAGGTCGATGGCAGACGGCAACGCATGTCGAGCGTCAGGACTGTCTTGTCCTTGTCGCGTACCTGCAACGACGCGTTGCGCTCGGCAGCGCCGTCCTGCTTGTCGATGCAATGTGCCGCGGTCAGTGCTACTCCGGGACCAACCAGCGAGGCGGTGCAGGTCTCCGGCACGCGCTCGCCTTTGTCATCGTACAGCGGTTTGCCGTCCGGATCGACTGCCCAACCGGTCTGCGCGATCAACAAGGTCCGCCAATATTTGGCATCGACCGGCTCGCCACCGACAACTTGGACGTGGCCATCGGTCCGGCTCTCGATCGGTGCGAAGACGATCTTGTCGATCTGTCCCGCGTCTTCGGCGCCAGCGGGCCCTGTCGAGATGATAGCGAGCGCGATCAGCACGCGGGCCCGGCCTGGCAATTTCCCCATCGTCGCGTATCCCCCACGCTCACGCTCTGTATTCTACGCGACCATGCCTCGATACAGGAGGTCTGGCATCATCTTAGATTTAGCTTCGTGGCACAATCGCAATCTTGCAATTGCCAAGTAGTTTCATCCACTCTGGTTGCCATCTCGCTAGTTTTCTACATTATTTCGTCGCTGGCACTTTATCAAATCCGCGGCCGAGCAATCTTCTCCGTCAATCGCTTCGCCTTCGGCTCGGCAATGTCGCTTTCGTCGCGATCGACACGATCAAGCGCGTCGAGGTACCGGTCGATATTGTCTTGTACCTGCTTCATCCGCGAGGCGACCTTCGCGGCGGTGTAATTCTTGTCGCGGTTGTTAACCGCCTTCATCTTGCTGCCATCGATCGCGACGACCGCCCGCGTGAACAGCCCCAATTGCCGGCACAAAACGATGAACTGACTGCACACGGACCGGATCGCAGCGCCGTTGGCGTGGCGGAAATTGGCGATCGTCTTGAAGTCGGGCGCCAGCCGGCCCGTTAGCCACATCAACTCGATGTTGCGCTGGGCTTCCCGCTCAAGCCGCCGGCTCGACTGGACCCTGTTGAGATAACCGTAGAGATAGATCTTGAGCATCGTGCCTGGATGATAGGCCGGGCGACCGGTCTCAGCCGGCGTCATTCCCGCGAACTCCAGCACCTTCAGATCCAGCGCATCGATGAAGGCCTCGACTGCCCGAACTGGGTTGTCTGCCGACACATAATCGTCAAGCGATGCTGGCAGCAGATAGTCCTGCCGACGGTCTTCCCCCTGAACGAAACGGCCCATCCCAAGCCTCCCGAAAAAGCGCGAAAACCATACCAGATTCCGGCGTTTTTACACAGCCTCGGGACATTTCCGTCATTCCTGATAACGGCCGCCAACGGCAGCTCTCGTCGGAACCCGACATCCACACCTGCATTGCGCTCATGACCACATGCTATCGAGGCTGGCCGTGAGCTGCTTGGCAGCTTTCAGTCAAAGTCGCAGGATAGCTCCCGTTTGCGCCAGGTCGGAGCGGGCAGGATCGAATAAGGTTTGATCACAAAAACAATTTCCGTCAGGTCTCTGGCGAGCGCGAGGGGGAAATCGAGCTCCTCTCTCAGATGGCCGAGCAATTGCGAAAAGTAATCGACGATACCGTCGAGACCACTGCGGTCATTGCCGATCTGGCGACCGCCGAACGAGAAAGGGCCGATCTTCTCGAAACAGTTGAAGAGCGCCAGAACAGTCTGGACGCGCTAGCGCTCGAGGAGCGCCGCTTCTCCGATGATATTCAAGGCTACCAGGCGCGGATCGCGGAGCTGAATGCCCTGAAGGTGCGGTTCGATGAGCTCGCGCGCGTCTACGCCTCCGATATCGATCGTCTGGAAGGCTTGGAGGAAGGCGGCTTCCTCCTGCAACGCTTTGCCACGATCAATTGCCCGCTGTGCGGCGCATCTCCCGACCATCAAAAGCATGACCATGGCCTTGGCGGCATCGAGGAGCAGCGACACGCCGTGGAGCTTGAGATGGAAAAGATCCGGGCCGAGGCCCGTGACCTTGCTGCCGCGACCGCCGATACCGATGCCGAAATCGTCGAGGTTGAACGGCTCATCGTCGTGGCCACCAAAAGCCTGAACGAAGCGCGTCTCGCCCGAGCCCGGGCAGCACAGAGCGAGGTGTCGGCGCGATCCATCTTCCTCGGCGCCAGCGCGAGGTGCGAAAAGCTCGAATCCGACTTGGACAACAGGCGCCGGGTTTCCGACCTTGAGGCGCAGATCTCGCGGATCAAGGCAACGGCCGTGCAGTCGCGACAACGCGCCGACGGCATCGACGTGAATCTCGATTTATCAAACAGCGAGGCACACGAACTCTCGACGGTGGTGAAGCGGGTTCTGAAGGCGTGGAACTATCCCGGCGCCGACGCGGTGCATTTCGAGAAGGGTGACCAAGACATCATCGTCGATGGCAAGCGCCGCCGCGACAACGGCGCTGGCGTTCGAGCGCTCCTCCATGCCGCGTTCAAGATCGGCGTGCTCGTCTATTGCATCGAGAAGGGACGACCGCATCCGGGTTTCGTCATTTTGGATTCGCCGCTCTTCGCTTATCGTCCCGCGGAAGAGGATCGCTTCGAGGATCTCACCGACGACGAGCTGGAATTGTGCAAAGCCGATGTCGCCACGCACTTCTACCGGTACCTGCAGGCCATGGCCGACCAGGCCCAGTTCATCGTGATCGAGAATCACAAGTCCGATCAGGATGTCGTTAGGCCGTACGCGAATTATCAGTTCACCAAAAACCCAAGTGTCGGACGCGCCGGGCTTTTTGTTTGATTTGCACACAGGTAGGACGCGTGCGGCCAAGGTCAGTCACGGCTTGGTCAGCAGCCCGTCGCCAAAGGTCGTCATCGCGAGCCCCCGCGCGGGGTCGAGCGCGAACCGCTTGTCCACGGCCTGATTGGCCGCAAAAGCTGCGTCCATCAGCCGGTCGCCGGCCTCCCACCGAGCGAGGAAGGCATCGAGCCAGTGCGGCGGCACCTGAGAGTCCAGCGGCCAGGGCGAGGCGATCACCGCGCTGCAGCCGCGGTCGAGAACCTGCTTGGCGAGCCCGAGCGTCGTGTTGGCCATGGGATGCTTGTCGGTGCGCCCCCCGCTGCAGATGAAGAGGATGACGACGCCGACGTTGCGCACGGCCGCGGCCAGGTCGGCGGCCGAGACCTTCAGGACGCCTTCGTCGGAGACGAGCTGGAAGTAGCGGCCCTCGGGATGGACGCCGCCATGCGCGGTCAGCACCGCGATCGAGGCTCCGGCGAAGCACTCGGGCAAGGTCCCGCCATGGTCTACCTTGAAGCCATGGTCGGTGAACGGAACATCAAGCCGCTGCGCGAGAAGGGTCAGGGTCGAGCGACCGTCATCGCCCTCGGCCGTCGAGATCCATGCGACGCGGCGGCCATCGCCCTTGTGATTGCGCTCGCGGGCGCCGCTCAGCCAGGAAAGCGACGGCACGGCCGCCACTGGCGCCGTCCGGCCCAGGAACTCGCTTCCGTCGTAGAGGATGTTGGGTGGGAAGGGCTGAAGCTCACTCGAGGCTGATAGGATGGTCGGGCGTTCTGCGGACCAGCTCAGCTGTAAGGATTCGGTTGTGCGGTAGAAGAGGTTCGGGCTTTCATCGATCCCGTAGCGATAAGGGAAGGCCTGCGACCAGACATGGAAGGCAGCACGCGAGAATTTGTCGCTGTCTTCCACGACCGGCTTGGCCAGCGCGCCGCCGCTGGCAGCAACGCGGATCAGGCGACCTCTTGCATCGAACCCAAGTTGAAGGACATCGACGCCGTTCGTCGAAATCGCTCGCGCGACGGCTGCCGGCTCATCCTGCTGTGGTACTGCCGGTGGCGCGGCCGCTTCGTCCCAGTTGGGCAGCGCGGTGCCGCGGTCGGCTAGAAGTTCGAGCGCGAAGCTCACATCCTCGGGCGCGGCCAGAATGTTGTCACTGGCAAGGGTCCGCTGCGCAAGGAAGGCGATGTTTCCCATGTCGAAGCCGACATCTTCGGCGTAACGTGCCGGCGGTATCGCGGCGGCGAGCCCCGCCAGCTGGGCGAGTGTCGGGACCGGCGCAGAGGTTGCCGCGATCATCGCCGCGAGCGTACCGCCTGCCCATTTGTTGAGTTCGGCGAAGACCTCGTCGGACTCGCCCGGCACGTCCACGCCGCGTTCGCGCGCGTCACGGATGAGCTGCCCCAGGATGATGCCCGTCGGTGCGGTCTGGTCCTGATGATCGAGGACAGTCCTTCCGATCGCCGTTGCCTCGGCGAGCAGCGCAGCAAGCTCGTCGGGATCGTCACGGTCGCGCTGGGCCAGGCGAACCTGCAAAGCGAGAAGGTCGAGGCGGTGGCTATAGGTCTTGGTGAGCTTCATCCGCTCAAGCAGTTCGCGCCCCTTGTCGACCATGGTGAGCGCGGCATCGAGCAGCCCGATGTCACGAAGGAGGCGGGTCAGACCGTAGACTTCCTGCCAGAGTTCCTCCTCGTCCGCCCGGTTGTCCGCGGCAAAAGCGCAGGCGAGCGCCACCAGACCCGTCAGATGGTCGCGGGTCCGGTGATAGGTGTCGGCCACGGCGAACCAGGCAAGGCGTCGGCGCCGTGGTGTTGCGGTTCCGGCCTGGACGGCGGTTTCGACAAGGTCGCGGCCTGTCTGGGCGAAGCCGCTGCTCGCAATCTTGCCGGCGGCCAGCCGGTAAAGCCTGAGGTCTATGTCGGGGTCTGCCGCGTGCGGCGCCGTCGCGGCGGCGAGCGCAAGATAGAGCTGGACCGAGTGGATGTCGCTGTCATCCGAGATGGGAGCTCGCTCGATATAGGATGAGAGCGCCGAGATGGCTTCGTCCGGGCTCTCGGTCAGGAGTTCAGCAGGCAGAGCCAGCTTGCCGATGATGATGGGCTGCTCAGCCTGGAGCCAGTTGAGCGCACGGTGGAGGAATGGCTTGTGCGCCATCATCCAATCCATGTTCGCCGAGCCTTCCTTCGCACCTTTGTCGACCGCAACGGGCCGGCCTGCCAGGTCGAGAACATGTTTTGCGATCAAGGCGAGCCCCGTCGACCCAGCCACTTCGGGCTTGAGCAGATCGACGATGCCGCTGCGCAGGCGCGCGTTCATCGGATCGCCGGCCAGCCGCTCGATGAGCTTGCCGAGCAGCGCCTCGGTCGCCTCGATCCCGGCAGCAGGCTCGCCGTCCGGCCCGGCCTGGAGAAAGCCGCGTTCGAGAACCTCGAGCGAAAGCCCTTCCCATCGTTCGGCCTGTGCCGGTCCTTTGGGGATATCGCCGACGAGATTGAAAGCATGCCAGATGAGGCCGCGGGCAAGGGCATCCACGATGCTCGCCAGCCGATAGCCGTCGGAGATCTCTGACGTGTCGCCTGACTGGATAAGGCCGACATAGTCCGGAACGGCGGTGCCGGCGAATGCCTCGCCAAGGCGGGCATGAAAGTCGGCCCGGGCCGCATCGCTCTCGCGAAGCAGGTGAGCGACGCCCGCATGATCGCGGGCACGCAGCAGCTGCTGGCGTCGGTGCCGGCGCACGCCCTCGGCGTTGGGAAAGCGAGCCTCGAGTCGGGTCGCGATGCGTACCGCAAGCGCCTCGTCCCGATGCTCAAGCGTGCCGAGGGCAGACTCCAGATCCTCGCGGCTCTCGAGGGCATCGATGCAGGGCGCGATGAGTTCGGCCGCGAGTTGCGCGGCGCCGGCATCCTCAGCGATGCGTCCCAGCCGAACTCGGGTGGACGGATCGAGCTGGTCGCGAGAGAGGAACTCGCTCCGAATAAGCGCCAGGGCTTCAAGGCGAAGCCCTGCCCTGTGCAGCAGCTGGACTCTCAGGAAAGGCTTCTGTGGGTCTGTCACCGGGGGCAGCGCATCCACGTCCGCCAGCGCGCGGCCAGCCTGACCGAGGGCGATCCACCGATCCCACGCATCGACGCGTTTCGCGAGTATGGTCTCGGCGCTTTCGTCCGCGGTCGATCCCATCACCCCGAAGCCATCGACCGACAGGATGAGATCGCCAAGCGCCGGCCGGATCGGCGAACCCTCGTTGACATCGAGGGCGACGTAGAGGTGCCGCTCCCGAGCGATTGGCGCAGCTGCGACTGCGAGCGCGTGAACCTGGGGTGCCCAGACATCTTCGGGGATCAGCGGAGTCTGGGCGCCCTCGGCGACGAAGGGCGCGACCGCGTCGTCGCGATATTCCGCCGCCTCGACGACGATGATGGCGGTCCGTTCGGGCTGCTCGACCATCAGCGCTAGAAGACTAACATGGCGGCCATCCGTCGCCGCCTGGACGACAAGGCAGTCGCGGAACCACGCTGCCTCATCCGCTTCGAGCGGGCGGCGGGCGAGCATCTCGAAGGACTTTCCGAAGCTTTCCCAGGCGCGCCCGTCGGCCTCCGCGACATCATCGCCGGGCGGAATCACGATGATGATCCGCTGCATCGCTCGTTCCCCGCCTTCGATCGCAAGACCGGCGAGGATCGCGGCGAAGATGCCTGCCCGCGCGGCAGGCTTGCCTCCAGTGACGGTCAGGATATCGCCGCCGCCGATGACATTAGGGTTGCGGGCATAAAAGTCTGAGATCGCCGCCAGCAGTTCCTTGTCGCTGCTGATACTGCGCCCCGATGGCGCTGCGATGCTGCCTTCTATACCTAATTCCTGATTTTCTCGCTCTCCGTGCATTGAGAAACGATAGGTGCCCAGCAGGAGAACCTCCAGCGTAATGAGCGATAACAAACAGTGTATCTGCGTCGAGCTTGGAATGTCCGCTCTGGGGAGCACGAGGCGGCTGACGGAACGTGCGATGATGGGCCGCATTGCTGCCGGAGGGCTTCGCGCTAGGCGAATGGCTGGTTCTGATAAAAGCTGCTTTTCAAAACCCGATCGACGAACGACGCGTTCTGGTCGGCACAAGCCCCGGAGCCATTCGTCCGCGACCTCGCCCGTAAGCGTTCTGCAGGTGGCCAATGTGGCCATAGGAGAACGACCATGGAGATGCCTGAAACCGAACCCACCGCCACCAAGCGCCCGGTCTGGAATGCCGGAAGGGCCGTGGGTGCAAAGCGGGCTCTGAAACCGAAGCAGATCTGGGAAATCCGTTTTTACCTCAATCAGCGCCGCCGCCTGCGAGACCGGGCGCTTTTCGATCTGGCGATCGATAGCAAGCTTCGGGGCTGCGACCTGGTGCAGATGAAGATCGGCGACATTGTCAGTGGCGGACAGATCCGAACGCGAGCAATCGTGATGCAGCAAAAAACGGGACGGCCCGTTCAGTTCGAGCAGCTGCCGGACGCTCGGGCAAGCCTGCTGGCCTGGCTGGATCGGCGCGGCGGCCACGGTGGACGATTATGTCTTTCCCAGCAGGGTAGATCGTAACGGGCATCTCAGCACTCGCCGGTATGCCCGGCTTGTCGACGAATGGGTGACGGGAGTGGGCTTGATTCGGAGCGAATATGGTACGCACTCACTTCGCCGAACGAAGGCATCGATAATCTACAGGGCCACCGGCAACCTTCGCGCCGTCCAAATCTAGCTCGGCCATAGCAAGATCGAAAATTACGGTCCGCTACCTTGGAATCGATGTAGAGGATGCTCTCGCCCTCGCCGAGAACACCGAGATCTGAACCCGATGGCGCCCGTTCCGGTTGGAAGCCGGATACGGGCGCTGGGACTTTTCGGTCGTGGGGATTCAACTCGTAGACGGCTGCTTCCGGCAAAAGAAGACGGTCGCGCCTCAGCTGTTCCGCAGGATTGGCACAGCATAACGCCCCCTCACTACTTTTGGTAGATGACGACGAATGGCATTGTGATTCAGGCTTTCTCTCAAAATCGTCATTCTGTCACAGTAGATAAGCCGCCGAATCGCGGCAGGGGGGCAGGCGATGATCTACGGTAATCGACAAAGATATATCGTTCGCGCGATTGAGAAGAACATAGGACCGACGCGTGAAGCGTTGTGGATTGGTCCTGATCCCGACCATGCTCGTCCGCCGATCTTGTTCGTCGGCAACGGCGTCAGCCGGCTAATCGCTTCGCCCCCCGGATGGGACGGACTGTTCCGTGATTTATGGATGGATCCGGCGACGAAATGGACCGGCGCGAACGTGCGCCTGGACTATGATCTGGCCTCGCGTCGGATGAACAATGCCGAGCGCGCATCCTATTTGCTGAACAATCTGCCTGCGGAGAGCAAGAAGAAGGTCCTGGAAACTCTTCACGAGAAAACGGAAATCGATCCGTCACCAAAATCCGATCTTGCCGACATAATCCTTTCACGGTTTGACGTCATCATCACGACGAATTTCGACAACCTTCTAGAACGCCAGGCATTGGCGCATGGCATCGCCTTTGACCGCATCGTGCTCTCGCCTTCGGCGAAGTCGTTCACCGTCGAGCATTATCCTGCCAGCAGCACGGCACCTGCTAGCGAAGAGACCGAACCGGGCCGGGCGCGGCTGCTTATCGTCAAGGTTCACGGCTCCTTCCCCTTCGAGCGCAGGGCCGCAACTAAAGGGGATTTCACAAGATGGTGGGATAATGTCTACCAGGCGTCGGAATTCACAGAAGAATTGGTCCTGACCTTCGCCGCCTATCAGGGGCGAATGAAGGTCCATGCCGAGCTATATGATGCCCTTGCCAAGGAGATTGCCGAACGGCAGCGGCTCGGCGGCGATCAGGCTACGGCCCTGACTCTCGGCTATGGCCTCGCGTTCGACGACATGTCGATCTCCGCGCTGCTCACACGCGTCTCCGCGGGCGCGCGCGGCGTGATCGAATTCGGTGCCGACACCATATATCGTCATCGCGCTCACAACCAGTGGGGCATCGAGAGGGGTGCCGCCATTCTCGTTCCCGACTATTATGGAGCGGGAGCCGAATACCGCAAATGGGCATATGAATATGTGTTACGCAAGCTCGTCGGCGCGCCGCTGACCGGGGTCGTGACGGGGCAGAAGTCACCGCGCTCCGCATTGGTGCTCGGCCAGTCCAGCGTCAACTATGTGACCCGTCTCGAAGCGATGCCGCAGGCGGAGCGTTCCTACAAGCTGCGCAAGGGCCAGGACAAGCTGCCGGGTAAGGCCAGGCTGACCGGACCTCTCTGGTATGATCCTTCGATCGCTCAGGGCGAGGCAATCCAGGTCGGTGGCCAGATGTTCGTGCCCGCCGCGATGCTCGACGCGCTAGGGCATCCCGTTCACCTGATCTCGGTCCTAAGCGATGACGAACATGGCGACAGGGTGAAGTCCTATCTCAAATGGCACACCCAAAATCTCGATTGGTCGCTGGTGTGCAGCACAGAGCCATGGCACCCCACCGAGCATGCCTATGTCATGAGCGTGCTCGGCGTCCGGACTATCCTCGACTATGATCTCGGCACGCTCGACAAGGCCCGGCTTCGCATCGAAGCGTCTCCCGACCACAGTGCGCACCGGGTCAAGGTACAGGGTTTGCGCAAGGAGATCGTCACCAAGTTCAACCCCAATACCCCTAGCAAGCTCTATTCCACCAATCTCGGGGTCGTCTATCTTTCGAAATGGTTCGCGCGCGAGCTGATCGATTCGCTTGTGGCAATCAAGACCGGCCGGCAGATTTTCGTCTATGAGACAGGATCGGTCGGTTCGCAGGAACTGGGCAGGCAGACTAGTGACGCTAAGGCGCCGGTTCCCGTCGAGGTCGCGGTGAGCGCGCATATCGATGTCGTCCTTGCCTCTAGCCTGTTTGCGATGCGCATGGCGCATTTCAACCTCAGGTCTGTTCTTGGTGTGACGTCGGGAATACCGACGACGGTCGCGAGCGTGTCCGAGTTCGACGCCCATTGGAAGAGCCTGGCGGACGGCTTCGCGCTGTTCATGACCGCGCACGCCAATCCCTCCCGGTCGCGCCTTGAGGTCGAGATCGATGCCGAGAATTTTGCCGATGAGCTCGGCGCCGCGCTGCAGATGCGGGCATTTCTGCACCTGGTCGATTATCTTGGCCCGAGGAAGCTGGCCGATCTCCTGTTCGACAATGCCGCCGGCCTCTTCCCGAACATGCAGCATCTCTGCGTCTCGCTCGGCGGCGAGGGCGCAATGCTTTTCCATCGCGAGATCCGCGACCGGATCCTCTGGGTGGTAGGTGAGAAGCTGCCCGAGATTAGTACGCTCGGCTGCGGCGATGTCGCGCGCTCCGGCTATCTGTCCGCCTATCTCGATGCGGTCGAGGATGGGGGGAAACCCTTGTCGAGCGATCAGTTTCACCTGAAGGGAGAAGCCGCGACGCTGCTCCAGCGCTTCGGCGTGATGGGTAGCTTCAAAACCCGGTTCCTCAATGTCGAGGCGGCATTTGCCGCGATCGGCGCGCGGATGCGGGCGATGGGGGACCTTGATCTCGACGAAAGCGAGAAGCGTCAGCGCCTAATCGACGACCTGTCCCGAAAAAGCGCCCTCAACATCGAACTGCTCGAGCTCACAGAGGACCGCGGGCCGGCCTATGCGGTGCTGCGCAAGCGCGTGGCGAACGTCGATACGGTGATGCGGAACATCTTCCAAGAACTCGACAAGGCCCCGCCGGGCCGCCCCTGATGCTGGACCAGCTTCTGATCGTCGGCGCGGGTGACGTGGTCGCCAACCGCATGCTCCCCGCCCTCGCCGCCGCGGGGATCGCTCGGCGCGCGACGATCATACATGATGGCATTTGCGAGGTCACCGACGCGTCGGGTTTGGACATCGAGATCGTGGAGATCCCCCGCCGCGCCGAAGGCAAGATCGAGGCGATCCAGCGGATCGCTGCGGCAACCGCGGCACCCGTCATCGTCGCCACACCCCCACAGCCTAGGTTGGACATCGCTTTGGCCTGCCGGAGTCTTGGCCTTCCAATTGTTCTGGAGAAGCCGCTCTACACGACCCTTGTGGACCGCGACCGCTTCGGCGCTCTGCTCGCACGGGATCCGCATGTCTATGGACTAAGCTACTATGTCCAGGAGAAGGCGCTTGCGTGGGCCTATCTGAACGCCATCGATGAGGCCGACGAGCCCTATCTGGTCGCCAACGGGGCACCCGCCACCGCCAAATCCCTGTTCCGTAATCTTGGTCGCCTGGAACGGCTGTCCATCGTCTTGCGCGAAGGCGCAGAGCGCTCCGGCCACCCCGGCCGAACAACTTGGTACGCATCCGCGCCACACGGCGTCCTCTTCGATCTGGGCGTTCATGTCCTCTCGATGATCGCGATCGCCAGTGCCCGCGGGCTTGCACGCGATGGCACTGCGCTGGACCTGCAGCAGGGCGACGCGGCTGGCCAATACCGGCTGCGCGGGTTCCTCGGGCCGCTATGGCTCAAGTCCGAGTTCGGCAAATCCTATCCCGCCGCTCGCTGCCGCCGCACTCTCGACGCGACCTATGCACATGGCCGCGTGAAGTGCAGCTTCGACGATGGCTCCCTTCAAATCATCCATAACGACGGCCGCTCGGCCGGCTTGGCGCTGCGCCACAGCGACTTGCGCTACCGCACGCTCGCCGAGCGCCTGCGCCCCTTCCTGCGGCAGGGCCGCTGGCAGAAACCGCGTCCCGACTGGCTCTCGGAACAGCAAATCGCGCTAGAGGTGCTGCTGGCGCTGTCCGCGGCAAGCTGAAGCCGCATGCTCCTGCTTGCGCTTGCCGGCCGGCTGCACGGCCCGCCTCCACCGAAAGCCGCGGCGGCGAAAATCCTGCGACAGGGGGTGCGCCCGCCCGGACGTCCAAAACTGATCGGGTTCGCCGGCGCTCCTGAAAGAGTGATGTGGCGGAAGACTAGCGCCGTCAGATGGGCGCGAGCCGCCGGCGGCTCTACAGCGGGAATGGCCAGTTTGGGCACGAGCGGCCGTTAACGCGTCAGCCGCGGAATGGCCTGAACTGGTCGAGAGCTGCCGGGCGGCAACGCGCCTTAATTTCTGACATTCCCGGGCATCTCCGACATGCGCAGAAGCGGTCGTTCGGAGAAAACGCGTGTTTTGCTGCACGCCCGTGCCTCAGAAAAGAAATGTGAGCGCCGTCGATGTCAAAAACGTGGAATCTTAGCGTATCAGTGCGATGGTAGATTCCTGCTTGAGCGTATCGCTGATGGAAACCTGAAGATGTGGCCGCCGATCTTCAATATTTGGCTGACGCCGACTGTTATCGCCGCGATCCATGCTTGCCCTCAAGTCGTAGGCTTCTTCCAAAAAGCCTGAATTATGTGGCCGCAGCGAGCGAATACGCACCCCGCAGAGCTTTGTCTTGCCGCACCCGCACTATCGTGACAGCTAGGGCATTTGGGAGCCGGCGTGTCACGTCAGCCTAGCGAAAAGATATGTGCGAAGACGAGGCGTTCTTCGACTACGCGGCGATAATAGGTAGCGTTCCCCTTCTTTTCCTCGATTGCCTGATCGCTGTAGAAGCGCTCGAATTCGCGCAACATAAGTCGCCGGGGGCGGCTTCCCGCCGCAGCGAGCGCGGCGCTGGCCTGCCAGAAGGCAGGATCGAACTGGAAGATCGGCCCGTCGACCAAAATGTCCGGTACACTCCCCAACTCGACGGCCGACCCGAGATTGACATTGGCACCCGCGCGCGTTTCAATCGTCTTCGCGGCCTTTGCCGCGAGGCCCTTCGCGGCCGCCTTCACCTTGGCCGCCGTCAGCGGCAGATCGACAACCGGTCCGACTACGACACTTCCGCTTCCCGTTGGTGGAGCGGGCGGCGTCTCGCCCACCACATGGGACGCGAGGATGGTTGTATCCTCCCAGCCGAGATCGCTGTCGATCGCCGGGTCGCGTGTCTGCAGCACCAATTCGACGCGGTTGCGCCCCTTTTCGTGATCGCCCTGCACGAATGAGATGTTCTGATATTGGCTGTCGATCGGGAATTTCATCGGCCCGAAGCTTGGATTCGGGCCGTGCAATTCGACGTCCACCTTGCTGCCGGAGACCATGATCCTGGCGCGACGGCGTGGCAACACCTGCGCGAAATCCGCGAGCACGACCTTCGAGATTTTCGCCTCCGCCAGTGCGTTAGGCTGATAACGGACGAGCGCGAGCCGGGCGAACGGCATGTAGGTGACACCCGGATCCAGTTCGATATCGCAATACCAGAGATGCCGGTCGGCGTCCCAGTGCACCCGATGGCCGATCACCTCCACGAACGGATCGGTCGCTTCGGGCTTTTCTTGCAGGCGCAACATTTCCGTTGTCACGCGCGCTGGAAAGTCGGTCGCCTTGGTCTGCGTCTTCGGCAGCGGACTGTCCCAGAACGGATCCATCCCCCATTGGGTAACGAGCTGCTGGAACGGTGCCGGCACATCGGTAAAACGCGCGCCTTCTCCGAACACCACGACGCCCAGCAATTCCCCATCCCCTGACGAGAACCACGGCCGGTCCAGCCAGACGCGCAGGCCGTTGCCGTAGCGCGTCACGTCGGCGGGGCCGCCGTTCTGCTGCCACCGGAAGGTTGGCACCGTGTAAAGGACCAGCGGATCGCGGGGCGGTGCGCTGGCCGGCACCAGCGATTGCTGATCGCTACCCGATGCGTCGGCGAGCACGGGCGCGCCCGCATCATCCTCCGGCGGCAGTTTCACCTTCTGCCCCGTCGCGATCGGACCGAGACGGGTGACGGCGTCGGTCTGCGCGTAGACCGAAGGCGGCAGATATTCGCGGAAGCGCGTCGTCGCGCGCAATCGATAGCGGATCAACCGGAAGCGCGTATCCCCCAGCGCATGGACATCGCCGCGCTGTGCCTTGGGATCGGCCATCTGCTCGATCACCGCCTGCGCGAGCGGGAATTCATTGGCATGGTTTTCACCCAGCTTGATTTCGCCGAGCTGGCCGTTGTGATGGATGCGCTCGGGGCCGGGCTTGGCCAGATCATCGACCCATTCGTCCCACTCCGCCTCGATTTCGAACTTGCCGGTCGAGGGTCCGTGAAGCCTGATACTGCGGGTGAAGATCGTCGCGTCGTGTGAGCCCGGTTCGCGGCGCGGGCCCATAATCACGAATTCCGGTTCGCACACCGGCGCCTGCGTTGCGTGGACCAGCGTCAGGTCGCGAAACGGGGTGATGAGCCAGTTCGAGCCGAGCACCGCCGACTGATAGACGAACTGGCGCTGCGCACCGTCCGGCGTCCATTGCGGAATACCGAAGGTCTTTACGAGCGCCTTGTCCGCGAAGCTCGCATAAACCAGTCGCTCGATCCGGCCCTTCGACACAAACAGAGTCAGCGTTCGATCGCGCTCGTCCCATACGGGCGCGCCGCTGTCGAGAAAGCTTTCAGAGCAGGGCAGCGACGTCACCGTTTCTTTGCGCCCGGCCAGGATCAGGCGGAAACCGCTGCTGTCGGGCCAGCGCTCACCGTTGGTGACGAGGATCACGAACTGCTGCGTCGGCGTCATCCGGATCGCGCAGGACGGCCCCAGCACAGCCTCGGCGGTCACGCCCGGCAGCGCATGGCCCGGCGCGGCGCGAATTGCGACGCCCGCTGCCGCGCCGTCGGGCAGCCACGGGGTCTTGATGAGCTTTTCGGCGTGGATCACATATTGGCCGCCCGCCATGCGATCGCCGACAGGATTGGTGGCGTCAGGCATCGCCGGCGGGATCGTCGCCGTCGTGGCGATCTGGCCGAGACCAGCCGGTGTGATCAGCTTGGCGTCGGCGCCGTCATAGAGCGTGCCGTCCTCTCGCGCGGCAATCTCATAGCCCTTCTTGATCGTCTCCCAATCACCGAAATAGGGGTCGAACAGGCCGTGCGTCTCGCATTGCTGCTGCGAGGATTTGGGCGGCACGAGGTGGCGTTCGTTGACGTCGCCATAGGCGAAGTCCTGCGAGGCGGGTAGCGCGGTCGCGCTCTTGAACGGCTCGGTTTTCAAATAGTCCTTGGGTCCGCAGTCATAGTTGGAACGGATCACCATGCGTTCGAGCGACTCCCCTTCCGAAACACGCGTGCGGTGGACGATCACCGGCGGATCGATCGGTTCGAAGCGCCAGTAACCAACCGCGTCGCTAGCCTGTTCCAGCTTGCCGAGTGTGGGGTCGTCGACGGCGAGGCTGTTGCCGGCCAGATCGACGATGCGCGCGCGGAAGCGATAGAGCTGGCCGAAACGTAGGCGCGGCAGCGTTCCCTTCTGCGCCTTGAAGGTGGCGACCACGCCATTGCCGTCCTCGGCCGTTTCATCGACCTTGGTCGGTACCTCCGCCTGGATCTGGCTGCCCGCCACCTGTTCGGATTTGATGACGAGGCCGGGGCGCGGCGCGCACAGGCTCCAGCCTGTCCAGCGAAACATCGATTCGTGGAGATAATGGTCGTCGGGATTGGACGCGTCCGGCCCGCCCGATGTAGTGGACGCGCTCGAGACATAGCCCTCGTCCGGTGCGAGGGCGATCGGCTCGCCGCTTTTCACCAGCCGATAATCGCCAACCCGCGCGCACAGCGTCCGCCATTGCCCTGCTTCGGCTGTGTCGGGCACGAGGGCGACGTCGATGCGATAGCCCTTATGCACATCTTCGGCGAACAGCGTGATGTCACTGCCGCTGCCAGACGCGATCGCGTCGTTCTTGAGCGTGGCGGCGGCGGCCGCGGTCGCAACTTCGACTGCACGGCCATGACGCGAGACGCCCAGCCCGCCCGAACGCAACGCTGCGACGCCCTGTCGGTCGCCGGTCGTGTAAGTGACCTCGCCATATTTCAGCTTCGGGCTGAGTGACTTGCCGACCAGATTTTGTGCGGTCAGCGTGAAGTTGACCGTCTTCAGCGCCGCCCCGTCAGGATCGACCTGATAAAGATCAAAAAGCCCTTCCTTCTTCACCGAATGGCTGTCGTCCGAATGAAGCAGCCGCAGCAGCCCGCGGTCCTGATCACTCCCGCGCGGACGTGGCACGAAGCGTTCCTTATCCGCGAAGAAGGCCGTGTACGGTGTCACGTCGTCGCCCGGCTTGTGATTGGCGCCAACGCTGACCTTGAGCCGCAGCCGCCCCTCGGCCTTGCCGCCCCCCGCAGCTATCCTCGCATCGAGCCACGCGTCGTCTTCCAAGGTGAAATCGAGCACCAGGCCCAACCGCCGCATCAAGTCCGGATAGTTGGAGAGCGAGGAGACGATCCGGTGAAAATCATAATCCGGCACCTTAGGCGGGGCCGGGATCGCAGCGTAGGAAGGGCGCCGCATCTTCTTCTCGGCCAAGCTCGGCCGCTCGCGGCGATAGAAGCGGTCGGCCTGATACAGCATATATTCCTCGGCCGATCGGAACTGGTCCATCAGCGCCGCGTCGCTCTGTGCGACGAGCGGCGTGTTGGGGCCGCCCGGTCGGGGGTTGTACCAGTCCGGCGCCATCACCCGGCGCAGCTTCCGTCCGCCCAATGCCGGCCCGCCCGAATCTTCCGCCTTAGGACCGGGCACATTGCCGCCATAGATCCCGTCCGGGCCGAAGACCTGCTTGTCCAGCCGGTCGTCGAAGCCGTCGCCGAAGAAGCGATCGAATCCCGGTAGTGCCTGTTAGAGCGTCTCGCGCCCCGTCTGGAATTTCACCGTGCGCGTGCCGGCTTCGCTGACCATCGTTTTCAGGTCGGGATGTGCGTCCTTCCATGGCAGCAGGCTCGGCAGGTTGGACGCGGACTGTACGGCCAGTCGCCCATAATGCCGCTTCACATATCCCAGCATGTTGCGCACGGAATAAGAGCGCAGATTGACCTTGCTCATGTCCTTGTAAACGAAACCCGCCACCGGCGTCTGAGCGTTGAACAGCTTGCGCCACAAGGCGGAATCGGGTTTCGAGGTCAACACAAGCGGAATGGTCTTCCCCCCGCTCTCGATCGCGAATTTCGCGGTTTTGAGCGCTGCCGGCCAGTCAAGCCACTCCTTGAAGGCCTCCAGCACCTGTTCGTGCGAAGTGCCCGGCGTGAGGCGCGGCGAGACGACGATGCTCACACGCCGCTTGCCCGCTCGCGTGCCGGGCTTGCCCGCAAAACCGAAGGGTAAAGCGGTCCAGACGATCTTTTGCGTGGCCATGGTCTTCCCCTCCCTCAGGCAAATGCTTCGAGATGCTCGCGCCACGCATATTCGACATTCTCGTCGATCTGCTGGAGCTCCTGCGCCAGCGGCAACTGGGGCTCGTAGCCCAGCATCTGGCGCAGATTCGGATCGCCGTTGGATCCGGCGAATTTCTTCTCGCAGGTGATGGTGACGCTGCCCGAGAAGATGAACAGCGAGATCTCGATCGTCAGCTCGGCCTTGCCGACGCACTTGCCCGAACTGAATTCGTAGCGCAGCTCCAAATACAGCTCGATCGAAGCGGTGATAAGCCCCAGCACGTCGACATGACCGCCCAACCGAAAATAGCCGGTCAGCGAGGCGTTATCGGCCTCCATCCGGAAATAGATGCCGGCCATGACGTGCACGCCGCCCGACGCGACGCCGAAATCGATCGAGAACGCCGCGCCGAATTCGAACGAGGCTTCGAGGATCTGCACGCCATGCGGATCGATCGTCACGCCGAAGAATCCGCCGCCGCCGAAGATGTATACGGTCAGCAGGAAAGGCTGGTCCCGCCGACAGAAATTGAAGCGAACGCTGAGCGGCTGGCCGATGAACGGCACGGTGAAGCCCGCCCCCAGGCTCACATTGGATAGATTGAGCACGCCGCAGACAATCGACGGCAACGACACGTCGAACCCTGCATCGATGCCCTGCGGCGTGATGTCGAGATAGGGCGGGTCCGAGAAACCATCGAGCGGAATCACGTCGCGTAACGTCTCGACGAAACTCAATGGCCCCACGAACTTGATATCGGACAGCAGCACGTCGACATCCATCTTCGCCGCGCTATCGATCGAGAATTCGATTTTCTCGAAATTCAGCTCGATGAAGCTAGCCGGCGCGATCAGCACCAGATCGAAATGCTTGAGCCCGCAGACGACGCTGATCTTAGGACTCGACGCTCCGTTCTTCTTAACCTTCGCCTCAACCGCGACGAGCAGCCCGCGCTTGTTGTTGGCGCGGAAGATCGGATCGCCGCTGTGATCGGATGTCAGCCAGAAGCTGTTGATTTCCGGATTCCAGTCGAAGCGGATCGTCAACTCGTCGCCGGTCAGCATCTCGATCAGTTGAAGAAGATCGTCGACGCCGCCGAGGATATCTTCCACCGCTGAGAGCGCGTCGAGCACAGCCTTGCGCGGCGCGCCTTCGAGGAGTTTGAGGCCCCCGATCGCGGTTTCAAACGGCTCGATCGCGGCGATCAGCGCCTCGACCTTCGTCTTCAGCGCGGCCGGATTATTGAACAGGTTGGAAAGGACCGACGGATCGCCGACGATTTCCGAGAGCGCATCCCACAGGGCCTTGCCGGCAATGAGAACGGCCTGAAGCTGCTGGATATCGGCCAGCACCGCGTCCAGCTTGTCCGCCGCGTTCAGGACCGACTGGCGGAACCCCGCCGGCAGCGACACCCCGCCGACCGACTGGTTCGCTTTCGCCTTCATATCGGCCACCGCCGCGCGCGCCTGCGTGATGCTCGCCGGCAGGCTGGACAGCTGCGGCGCGGTGACTGCCGCATCCAGGGTCTTGGTGGCCAGCCCCTGCAGCTTGGTCGCGACGGCCTGTATCTTGGTCATGGCGGTCGTCACCGCCGCCGTGACGGGCTGCACCTGCGCTGCTGCAAAGGCCTTCGCCTGATCGAGCAAATCCTGCAGTGTTGCCTTGAACGCCTTCATCGCCGCATCGCCGATATTGGCTGGCTGCGATGCGAGATCGGTGACGAACTCATATAACCGGACGAGCCCGTTGACGAAGCTCTCTACCTTGGTGCTCGCCTCGCTGACGAACTTCGGCACCTTGTCGGGCGATCCGGCCAGATCGGCGACCGCCTCGATCAGTTCGCCCAGCGGAATGCAGCCGAACAGCAGCGGCAGCGGCAGATCGGATATCGACGTCGGAAAGCCCGCGCCGGTCGGCATCTTGCCCTGGATGAACTGCGCCGGGTCACTCATGATCGGCCCGGCGAGGCGCGAGAGCGCGGCAGGTTTGATGTTCGGCTGCAGAAAGCCGCCCGATTTGTCGCCCTGCGACGAGAAATCTAGATTCGGCCCCGATCCTGGCTGCACGTCAGCGAACACTTCGCCACGATTACCCGTCGGAGCCGGGTCGAAGCCGGCCTTCAGGAAGGTCGGGTTGAAGGTCAGCCGGTGCGGCTCCTGGCTCCCGGAAAGATGCGCGATCGGTCCGATCCGTGCGGTAAGGTCCACCACCTTTGGCACAAAGACCGGCCGCTTCAGATCCTGGCTTAACGCCTCGAGGCTCTTGTTGCCGGGCTCGGCGAAGCCGCCGAATTTCATCAGATCGACCTGCACCGACGTATCGCCGGACTTCAGGCTCGGCGCGAGCGCCACGCGCTGCCAGTCGAGCGGCGCCGTGTTGTAGGCGCTGGGTGCCGCCGCATAAACATCGGCCGCGCCTTTCGCTGCCCATTCGGCAGGCGCGAAAAGCGGCTTGAGCTTCTTGGTCACGCGGTCCTGCGTCATCGGCGCTGCCAGCGTATTGTCTATGAAGATCATCGGCACATCGAAGACGACTCGCCGCCCGTCGAGATCGGTCGCGGCGCACTGGAAGTGGAAAGGCTTGCCGCCGACATGCGGCCAGAACATCTTCTGGCCCTGCAGCACCTTATTCTGGCTACCGTCGAGACTGATTGAAATCGCGGACGGCGCCATCTGCGGATCGTTGAGGTCGGGCGTCGTCTCGGTCAGGATCTTGACGCGTGAGAAAGGGAATTGCCGCGCCGGGAATATGCCCGACGCGGCCTTGGCGTTGAGGTACAGGCTGTCGTCATAGGTCCGTTCCTTCTCGCGGATCACGATAAAGAGACGCTGGCGCAGATAGGCGGTATTGCCGGGGACCTGCTCAGCGGTAGCCTTGCCGTTGTGGAACTTGCGCTCGCTGACCTTGATCAGCGATACCCGATGTCCGAACGGGAACAGGAAGCCGCGATAGACGACGCGGACATAATGATCGCGGCCCATCGTCGCGCGATGCACCCATTCCTCGACACTCAACCCCGGCGGGTTCCACGCGCCGCGCGAATCCAACCAGCCTCCGAGCGAGGTCAGCATCATCAGATTGGTGTCGACGGGTTCGGGGACATAGCCCGATACGCTGAAGTTCGAGGACAGATGCGCGATCTGGTAGCGATCGAAATTATCCAGCGTCGTTCGGAACGGCGATGTGCCGGGCGCCGGGAGATTCGTGCTGTCGGGCCACGCGCTCTGCATCGGTGGCGAAACGGCTTCGGCCTTGTCGCCGCCCAGCGCCCAGATGGCGCGAACGGTGCGGTCGGGATCGGGGTAAGCTGGTTCGATCTCGGTCCCGTCCGAACGCGGCACGACCAGCCGCGAGTGCCAAAGCTCGGTCCGCTGCGTCGCAATGGAGGTTACGGGATCCTGCGCATGCCGCCAGCGTGCGCCATCGTGAGGCGAGAGGATGAGGCGCCAGGGCATCTCGATCGATGTTGTCGCGCTGCTAGGCAGGCCCGGCCTGGCTGGGGCAAGCACCACGCCGGGGGCTGTCGTGATCGAGCCGGGTTTGAAGATTTCAAAGGAGAAGCCGGCGCCAGCCGAAAGCTGACGCGCCCGAACGGTTGCGACGTCGGCCTGCGCGGTACCGATGCGCAGCGTGCTCACCGCCGCGCTCGCCAGCGCCGCGCGGCGCTTGAGTGGTAGGGCGCGTATCGACGCGCGGTCAATCAGCTCTTCGAAATGGAACCGTGCCGGCTGCGCCTGGCGCGGCTTGGCCGCACCGCTGACGCGCAACGCCAGCGTCCGGCAGGCCGCGAGTATGGCGGGCAGCGAATATTCGACGTCGAATCCGTCAGGCACCGCGAACACGAGCCGTGATTCGCTCGCGATCCGCGCCCGCACAGGCGGCGGGCGAAGTTCCTCGGACCCGCCGCCAGAGGGCTCAGGCTTTGCCTTGTCGCCTGCTTTTACGTCGCCTGCGAATTGCGGCGGCCGTTGTTCGAAGAATGTCTCTTCCGCAAAAGATTGCGGCGGAAAGTGGAGAATCAGCGAGGCAGCGCTGCGCGCTGTCTTACGGAGTCGCGGCTTGCCCGCAACGGTCGTGATGACAAGGTTCTGGGTCTCGATCCGCAGCGCCAGCAGATCGTCCGGCCGCACGATCGGTTTGCCTGGGCGGCTGCTGGTGAAGAGGTTGCGGGTGTGGCCGACGACGATCGGAAATGGCACCGATGGTTCAAAGATGATGCCAGAATCGACCTTCACCTTCGGCACCTTGGAGGAGGACGTGGTGGCGGAAACTTTCGGCTTTCCGACCGTCTTGGTCGATGCATCGGCTTTTTTTGCGAGCGTTTGTATGACGGCGGCTGACTTCGTCGCTGCTGAGGCTTTTAAGGCTGCCGCCTTGTCTGGGACAGCAATTGCCGTCCGACTTTCGGCGGCAATTTTCTTCAGGCTTGCCTTCACACCAGTAGGGCGTGTGGTCGTGACCTCTCTCGCCATCGGCTCTCTCCTTGGCCTGCCAGCGTGTGAGAAGCGGTATCATTAATGAGCCTGAACTAGAAGAGGATTGCGTAAGAGGGATCATGACCCGCCCAAGCGATGAAATCGCAGGCTTTGACGGCCACTCGGCACAATAAGGGAGTCTTTAATTTACATATCAAATACTAAATTATTTTCTATGCGATAGTCGCTTAAAGTCGATATTGATTTGATAAACGGAAAGATTAATTCCCTGCGCAAGTGGGTAAAACTCGAATTGTGTTTCGATGTTTCCCAATACAACCATGCCAGATAATTCTATATTTGTTTAAGCTCCCGTATAATATCTGATCAAGGGGAATATAGTTAGATTTCTTTCCGGGACATGCCGAATTTGAATCTGTGATTTTCAGCTTTGACGCTGATGGCCGGAGCCAAGCCAAAGATCGCTTTTCATTTCCGTAGCTCGGAAAGCGGCCCTTCCGCTCTGAGCCCACTATCTCTCATTCTGCGAAGTCGAGCAGGCAACCGCTGAATGTCGGCACCTGACAAGTGCTGCCGTTCGAACCTTCGCTCTGGAACGACATAATGTCCCAATCTCGCCGTCCGCGACGGCTGATATCGCTGTTTCGCGACCGGCGGCTTTCAAGAGCGCGGCTGAAATAGCTAATGACCGAATTGGAGGTGAACAGCGGAATGGCAGCTAACGGGACCGAGTATCTCTCTGCCCGATGTCCTCCATACCGGCATGTTCAGCAGCTCTCCACTGCGCTAGCGCGCATCCGAGAGATGCTCGCAATCCTAATGGAGCAGCGAATTGATCGCGCTGCTCAGGCAGTTGACGTCAAACGGCTTACGCAGAACGGTTGCACGGCGATCCCGTCGAGCGCGGCGGTCTGCCAATAACCGCTGACAAACACGATAGGTAGGCCGGGGCGAACCTGCGCGCAACGTGCGACTTCCGCACCGCTCATGCCGGGCATGAGGATCACGTTTCGCTCGGTAACGCTCCGTTTAGACATCCCCACCTATATCTTCAGTGCGCCCTCCCCCTTAGGGCGTTCCTCCCTTTACCGGCCATCAAGCCCAACTAGGCCGCCTTCGGGCGGCCCTTCTTTGTCTCGCGCGACAGCTGGAGACTGCGTAAGCTGCCCGTGACGGACTGAGAGGCAAGCGGCGCGGGGCGAAAACTTACCGGTTCGTCGGCTTCCCGCTCGCTTTCGTATTGGAAGTCTAGCGCCACGCCAAGCAATGCCGAACGCCTGAAATTGGGACAGGCCGTGTAAAAACGGGTTTGCAGGAGAACGGCCATGATTTCTGAGCGGCGCGGAAGGTGGCTGTCGGCCCTCAGGTTTGGATCGCTGCGATCATCGGCCGGACGCCCAGGATGGCGAC
>Ga0268264_10000343_pt1 | contig 71702 bp, 68 predicted proteins | sample KBSSwiS32_FD_190357 | JGI IMG/M metagenome (GOLD analysis project Ga0268264, IMG submission 190357) | Switchgrass rhizosphere microbial communities from Kellogg Biological Station, Michigan, USA - KBS Switchgrass S3-2 (SPAdes) (version 2) | ecosystem: Host-associated > Plants > Roots >... | reverse complement strand
GCGCCGGCGTTCGAAGTCGGTGTTGGGCTGGACGTCCTGGTTGAGCCGGCGACCGACCAGCATGTACGCCGGGAGCTCCTGCTCGGGCGCGTCGGGAAGGTCCTCGAGCCAGCCGAGGTACTCGAACAGGCGGGCGATCACCCCCGCGGTGAAGCCCCAGCAGATGACGTCCTTGCCCGGGCCGATCAGGAAGCCCGGGCTACGCCAGCCGCCCGGGCCGGTCACGGTGATGCGGTGCGCGGGGTCGCGGAGCTCGGAGATCGGCACCCGGTAGACGGCGTGCACCTCGTCGCTGGAGACCGCGTGGACCGCCGACGGCTCCCGCCACCAGGCCAGCACCGGGGTCACCGAGAAGTTGCTGGGCGGCAGCCACAGCGGAGGCAGCTCGGCGAAGATGTCGACCCCGGACCGCTCGAGGCCGGTCTCCTCCCAGGCCTCCCGGAGCGCGGCGTCGTGGGGGGTCTCGCCCGGGTCGAGGCTCCCGCCGGGGAAGGAGACCTGGCCGGGGTGCGAGCGCATCGTGTGGCTGCGCTCGGTCAGCAGCAGGTCGGGACCGTGCGGGCCCTCACCGAACAGCATGAGCACCGCGCTGACCCGGGTCTCCTCGTCCTCGGGCGGCATGAACCGGGTCAGGTCGTGGACGCTGATCGACCGGGCGGCCTCCTCGACGGGCCGCAGCCAGTCGGGGAGGTCGATGGTCAAAGCGGCACTCCGAGGTGCTCGCGGACCAGGTCCGCGACCTCGTCCGCCGAGTCGACGCCGAACGAGCGCTGGTAGGCGATCTTGCCGTGCGCGTCGATGAAGTACATCGTCGGCAGGCCGGGGATCTTCGCGAACTCGTCGAAGCCCTGCATCTCGCCGCCCGGATCGGCGAGCGAGGGGTAGGTCACCCCGCGCTTGCCGGCCTCATCGAGCGCGCTCCCGGGGTAGGTGTCGGTGAAGTCGACACCGAGGACCGGCACCCGGTTGCCGTACTTCGCGTCGAAGGCCTGCAGCGCGGGCATCTCCTTGCGGCACGGCGTGCAGCCGGCCTGCCACAGGCTCAGCACGAGCGGCCCCTTGAGCGTAGAGAGGTTCACGCTGGTGCCGCCGCCGAGGCACTGCAGGGTCAGGTCGGGAAGGGCGCCCCCGCCTGGGCCGGGCACGCAGTCGCGCATCCCGATCTTGGCTTTGAGCGCCCGGAGGTCGGGGGTGTCGACCTTGACCTTGGACGGTCCCGGACCGGGGATGATCGGGCTCTCGGCGCCGGTGCAGCCGGCCAGCACGCTCGCGGCGACCAGCGAGGCGGCGACGGCCAGGAGGCGCTTCAATTCCGGCCCTCGGTGCGCAGCAGCTTCTCCGCGGTCGCCCGGTCGGTCGGCCCGGCGCCGTACGACGGGCACCAGCGGGCCACCGGGCACGCTCCGCACGCCGGCCTGGTGGCGTGGCAGCAGCGCCGGCCGTGCCAGATCAGGTGGTGGCAGAGCATCACCCAGTCCTTCTTGGGGAACAGCGCGCCGACCGCGTGCTCGACCTTGACCGGGTCGGTCTCCTCGGTCCAGCCGAACCGGCGCGAGAGCCGGCCGAAGTGCGTGTCGACGGTGATGCCGGGGATGCCGAAGGCGTTGCCAAGCACCACGTTGGCGGTCTTGCGTCCCACGCCGGGGAGCTTCACGAGCTCCTCGAGGGTGCGTGGCACCTCGCCGTCGTGGTGCTCGACGAGGTAGGCGGACAGCTTGAGCAGCGACTCGGTCTTCGCCCGGAAGAAGCCGAGCGGACCGACGATCTGCTCGAGGTGCTCGCGGTCGGCGGCGGCCATGGCTCGGGCGTCGGGGTAGGCCGCGAACAGCGTCGGCCGGACCAGGTTGACGCGCTTGTCAGTCGTCTGGGCGCTCAGGACCGTCACCACGACGAGCTGGAACGGGTCGTCGAAGTCGAGCTCGATGGTGGCGTCCGGGTAGGTCTGCGCGAGCACCCGGTCGATCTTGCGCGCGCGCCGGACCAGGCTGGTGCGGCTCTCCGCGGGCGGTGCGCTGGAGAGCGTGGGGTCGGGCACCGCTCAAGGATAGGTGCGAGCGCCCCCGTCCGATCGCGGCCGTCCGGTCGGCGTACGACGCCCAGCAGCGGGTCGATGATGCTTGTGACCCATCACACTGGATAGGATTCCGAGGGTCCCGAACCGAGCGGGCCGTGAGGCGGAGGATCCAGTGGACAACGACGTACTTCGTCAGGCGCCGCTCTTCAGCGCGCTCGACGACGAGGCGGCCACCGCGCTGCGGTCCTCGATGAGCGAGACCAAGCTGCGCCGTGGTGACGTGCTGTTCCACGAGGGTGACTCCGGCGACAAGCTCTACGTCGTCCTCGACGGCAAGGTGAAGCTCGGCCGCACCTCCTCCGACGGCCGCGAGAACCTGCTGGCGATCCTCGGCCCGGGCCAGATGTTCGGCGAGCTCTCGCTCTTCGACCCCGGCCCTCGCTCGGCGACCGTCACCGCCGTGACCGACACGACCTTCGCCTCGCTCTCGCACGAGGACCTGCTGCGCTGGCTCGAAGGTCGGCCGGTCGTGGCTCGCGGCCTGCTGGCCCAGCTCGCCGGCCGGCTCCGCAAGGCCAACGACGTGGTCGCAGACCTGGTCTTCTCCGACGTCCCCGGCCGCGTCGCCAAGGCGCTGCTCGACCTCGCCGACCGGTTCGGCCGCACCGCCGACGACGGGGTGCATGTCCACCACGATCTCACCCAGGAGGAGCTGGCCCAGCTGGTCGGCGCCTCCCGCGAGACCGTCAACAAGGCGCTCGCCGACTTCGCCTCCCGCGGCTGGCTGCGGCTCGAACCCCGCTCGGTCGTGATCATGGACGTCGAGCGGCTGGCCCGCCGGGCCCGCTGAGAAACGTCTTGCGCTGACTGACCCCCGCACGGCACCACTCCGGCGTAGGAGCAGGTGAAAGGGGGCCGACGTGCTGCACGGGGACGACGCATCGACTGGTGAGCGTCGCTTTCGCGACTTCGTGCACGCGCGGACGCCGGCCCTGTCGCGCACGGCGTACCTTCTCACCGGGGACGCCCACCTCGCGGAGGACCTCGTGCAGACAGCACTGTTCAAGGCGGCCAAGGCGTGGCACCGGATCGAGGGTGACCCCGAGCCGTACGTGCGCCGGATCCTCTACACCCAGAACGTCTCCTGGTGGCGCCAGCGGCGGGTCACGGAGACCGCCCTCGGCTCGTACGACGCGCCGGCCGTCGGTGCCGACCGCGACCTCCGACTGACCCTCGAGCACGCCCTCGCGCGGCTGACCACGCGGCAGCGCACTGTGCTGGTGCTCCGCTACTTCGAGGATCTCACCGAGGTGCAGGCGGGCCACGCCCTCGGTATCGGCTCGGGGACGGTCAAGTCGATCACCCGCCAGGCGCTGGCGCGGCTGCGCAGCCTGGCGCCGGAGCTCGCGGAGCTGATCGGAGAGACGTCGTGAGCACCGACGACCTGCGCCGGGAGCTGGACCGGATCTCAGGGTCTGCTCCAGATGTGCACCTAGCCCGCGACACCTGGGAGCGCGCCCGCCGCTCGGTCGTCCGGGAGCGGGTTGCGGTCGCCGCGGCCGGGTTCGCCGTCGTCGCCATTGTCGCCGCCGGCGTCACCTGGCTGCCCGACCGGCTCGACCCTCCGGTCGCCGACTCCACCGCGCTCGGTGTCCCTGACCGCCTGTACTCCGTGCCCGACCGCATGTCCGACCGTGACAGCGACGACGGGAGGTGGCTGCGCGACGAGGTCGAGGACGACGTGACCGGAATCGAGGTCGGCGCCGCCGCTTGGTTGACGCACTGGGGTCTTCCGGTCGTCGTCGACGCGTCGGACGGCGACTACCACTTGCTCGACCTGCCGGACTTCGACGGCAACAACGAGCGCGTCGCTGACCTCGCTTTCGGGGACCCGGTCGTCGCCCTGTCGCCCGACGGACGTCAGCTCGCCTACAGCTACGCGGTCTTCGGCCCCGATTCGGACACTGGGCCGATCCCGAGCGGCGTGCGGGTGATCGACCTCCAGACCGGCAAGCTTCGCGAGATCCCGGTCGAGGGCGCGGCGGGCACTGCGGTGAACCAGATCGAGTGGTCTCCGAACGGTTCGTGGCTGGCGTTCGCCGGCTGGCAGCCTTACACCTGGACAAGCGAGTGGATGGGAACGGCGAGCGGCGCCACGGTCAGCGACAGCACGATCGTCGGGCGCGTGGCACCCGGAGCCACCCAAGCCGAAACCCGGCCCTCCATCAGCGACGATGGCGGGTTGGCTGTCGATGACCAGGGCACGGTGACGTGGTCCGACGGCCGAGTACACGTGTGGGACCAGGACGGCGTCACGCCCGGACCCGAGGACGACGACCAAGGCCTCGAGCGTGCCCTCGGCACGACGTCGGACGGCCTAGCGGTCCGCCTCGACGCGGACAGGGGGGGCGTCGACCTGGTCTCGGCCGACGGAACGGCCACCCGAGTCGTGGTCATCGAAGATGTCCTTACGTCGTCGTCGCTGTCGTTGGCCACGGACCTGATGAGCTCGGACCGCCCGACTGTCGAGCGTCCCGAGCCGGACTGGCCGTGGTCGGAGGCGCGCTGGCAGGTCACGATCTTTCTCGGCATCGCCGGCATGATCGCGCTGATGGGACTGAGCTCGCTCTGGCGGCGCTACGCCCCTCGTGCGTCACCGAGGAACGCCAGCTGAGCGCGGACCGACCACTCGGCGGCACCCCAGAGCGACTCGTCGACGTCCTGGTAGACGATCTCGACCACCCGGCGCGGGAGCGACTCGTCCTCGAGGTCGGGAACTCGGACGTTCAGCTGCGCCAGCGCGTGCTCGACCTGCGCCAGCCGCTGCCTGCGATGGACCAGGTAGTGGTCCAGGGTGCCCAGGGCGTCGTCGATGACCGGACCGTGGGCCGGCCACAGCCTCTCAACGGCGCCGGACGCCGCCAGGTCGCGCATCCGCTCGATGGAGGTGAAGTAGGCGCCGAGGTCCCCGTCGGGCCAGGCGATCACGGTGGTGCCGCGCCCCAGCACCATGTCCCCGGTCAGCAGCGCGCGCTCCGCGGGCAGCAGCAGCGACAGCGAGTCGTCGGTGTGGCCGGGCGTGAAGACGACCTCGAGCCGCAGGCCGCCGACGTCGAGGACCTCGCCGTCGGTGAGCGGGTCGGCGTCGAAGGTGTAGGTCGGCCCCCAGGCGCGCACCGGACAGCTCTTGCGCCGGCCGAGCTCCTCGGCGGTCTCGGAGTGGTCGAAGTGGTGGTGCGTGACGAGCACGAGCCCCACGTCACCGAGCTCCTCGTCCAGCCGGTCGAGGTGGCCGTCCGCGACCGGACCCGGGTCGACCACGACGCACTGCGAGGCCCCGGGCTCACCCAGCACCCAGGTGTTGGTGCCGTCGAGCGTCATCATCCCGGGGTTGGGAGCCAGGAAGCAGCGGGCGCGCTCGCCGAAGGAGCCGCCTGCCCAGGACTCGGCCACCTCACGCCTCCTGGCGGGCCCGGTGCGCCGCGAGGATCGGGCGCAGGTGCGGCGGCATCGACAGCGTCCAACCGCCGTCGTTCGGCTCGACGTCCGGGGTGTGCATCTCGACGGTCCGGCCGTGGGCAGCGTCGATGACCTCGACCGGTCCGGCGTACTGCGAGACCTCGAGTGAGGTGAGGTACGTCGGCGGCAGCATCAGCATCTCGCCGCGCTCGGCCATCGCGACCGCGTCGGCGGCGGGCAGCCAGGTCACCTCGGAGGACTCCGAGGAGACGTCCCGGGTCCGCTGCCCCTCGGGCAGCAGCGCCACGAAGAACCAGGTGCGGTAGCGCTTCGGCTCGAAGACCGGCGTCAGCCAGGCACCCCATGCCCCGAGCAGGTCGGTGCGCAGCACCAGCCCGCGGCGGGTCAGGAACTCGGTCATCGCCAGCTCGCGCGTCTCGAGCGCGACCCGGTCGGCCTCCCAGTCGTCGCCGGTGGTGTCGGCGACGACCTCGTCCCGGTGCGGCCCGGCCAACAGGACGCCCGACTCCTCGAACGTCTCCCGGACCGCGGCGCAGACCAGCGCCCGTGCCATCTCCTCGTCGCAGCCCAGCCGTGCGGCCCACTCGGCTGGCGACGGCCCGTCCCAGGCGACGTCCGCGTCGAAGTCGCGCGGGTCGACGCCGCCGCCGGGGTAGACGCACATCCCGCCCGCGAACTCCATCGAGACCTGCCTGCGCAGGTAGTAGACCGCTGTCCCGTGCTCGGAGCCGCGCAGCAGGATCACGGTCGCCGCGTTCCGCGGCTCGACCGGCTCGAGCGTGCCGTCGGCGTACTCGCGCGCCTTCTCGACCAGATGTGCCGGCAGCGGGACCGGCGGGATGGGGATCTGGATCACAGCTCCACGATGACCTCGACCTCGACGGGCGCGTCGAGCGGGAGTACGGCGACGCCCACCGCCGAGCGGGCGTGGACCCCGGCTTCGGCGAAGACCTCCCCGAACAGCTCCGAGGCGCCGTTGGCGACCTTGGGCTGGGCGGTGAAGTCGGGCGAGGACGCTACGAAGACGACGACCTTGACGACCCGCTTGACCATGGAGAGGTCGCCGACCTCGGCGTTGATGGCCGCGATCGCGTTGAGCGCGCACTGCTGGGCGCAGGCGTAGGCCTCCTCCTCGGTGACCCCGGCGCCGACCTTGCCCGTGGCCATCAGCTCGCCCGAGCGCATCGGCAGCTGACCGGAGGTGAAGACCTGGTTGCCGCTCCGCACGGCGGGGACGTAGGCCGCGACCGGCTTGGCGACCTCCGGGATGGTCAGGCCCAGCCCGGCGAGCCGCTCCTCGGGGGTGCTCATGACGCGAGCGGGCGCTTGAAGTAGCCGACCAGGTTCTCGGGGTTCATCCCGGGCGCGATCTGCACCAGCTCCCAGCCGTCGGCCCCGAAGTTGTCGAGGATCTGCTTGGCCGCGTGCGTGAGGATCGGCGCGGTGAGGTACTCCCACTTGGTCATGGTTCGCACCCTACTGGTCGCTGTCACGGTCACCCACCGGGCGTGAACGCGCAGAACTCGTTGCCCTCCGGATCGGCCAGCACCGTCCAGCCGATCTCGTCGTCGCGCTCACGCAGCACGGTCGCACCGTGGTCGACCAGCAGCCGCACGTCCTCGGTGTCGACATCCCAGTGGATGCGGTTCTTGACCGTCTTGGGCTCGGGGACGGCGTTGAACACGATGCTGTCGAACGGCAGGCCCGGCGCCTGCTCGATCCAGGACCACCCTTCCTGCTCGTCGCGCCCGAGCACACCGCCGAGAACCCCGTGCCACCACTGCGCGATCGCGCGCGGGTCGGCGCTGTCGACGCCGAGCTCGTAGAGGCGGTACGACGGGACCTCCTCGCGCATGAAGACGCACAGCTCGCCGCCCTCGGGGTCCTTGACCCGCTTCCACCGGAAGGAGACGAGATCCTCGGGGGTGGCGCCGCGCGCGAGCACCTCGTCGACCGACCCGGCATGGACGTCGATGTGCACCCGCTGCTTGACGGTCACCGGCTCCGGGACCCGGTTGACCCAGATGGCGTGCTGCGGCGTCGGGCCGTCCAGCCGCAGGTCGCCGTCGTCGAGCCGCGTCGGGGACAGACCGAGCGTCTCGGCCCAGAACGAGCCGAGCAGCACCGGGTCGACCGCGTCGATGCACAGATCCTTGTAGGTCGCGAGTGCCATGTCTTCACCGTAAACGGACCCGCCGACGGCACCATGGGCTCCATGTGGAGCCACCTCTTCGACCTGCACCTCTCGCTGGGCGAGAAGGTGGTGCGGGCGGTCATCATCTACGTCTTCCTGGTCATCGCCCTGCGGCTCGTGGGCAAGCGCGAGCTGAGCCAGCTCAACACCCTCGACTTCGTGGTGCTGCTCGCGGTCGCGAACGCCGTCCAGAACGGCCTCATCGGCAATGACAACTCCGTCACCGGCGCCCTGGTCGGCGCGGTGACGCTGTTCGTGGTCGACGCGGTGCTCGCGTTCGTGCTGTTCCGCCAGCTGCGGCTGCGCAACCTAGTCGAGGGCACCCCGACGGTCCTGATCGAGCACGGCCAACTCCTCGAGGACGCCCTGCGCAGAGAGGAGCTGACGCACGAGGACCTGCTCTCGGCGCTGCAGTCCTCGGGTGCGACCTCGTTCGAGGACGTCGAGCGGGCCTCGCTGGAACCCAGCGGCAAGGTGGTCTTCGTGCCGAAGACCCCGAGCGTGGCCACCCAGCAGTACGACGACCTGCGTCAGCGCATCGACCACCTCACCGCGCTGGTCGAAGGTCTGTCGTCGCCGGGTCCGGCCGCCATCTGACGACGGCTCCGACCAGACCGCCATCAGGCCGCCGCACGCCACCGGCGCCGACAGGACCAGGCCCCAGCTCCAGGCCGGGGCTCCCCGCCACCGTGCGTAGGCGGCCAGTCCCACCAGCATGGTGGCGGCCGCCCAGATCATCCGCACTCCGGCGGCCGCCTCGCGCAGCGCCTCGGAGGTGTTCTCGAAGTAGACGTTCTTCTCGAGCCCGGCGCCGAGGAGCAACAGCGTGGCCGCGACGGCGAGCAGCCAGATCAGTCGTTCGGCGGCGAGGGCGAAGGTGCGTCGGTCCACCCTGGGAGCGTGACGGACCTCGCGACGCGGGTCATGAGCCCCGAGACTCAGCCCCACGCTCGACGGCGGCCAGCACCTTCGGCTCGGTGGCGGCCAGCAGGGCGGCGTACGCCGGGACGGTGAGGAGACGCGGCAGCGGCAGTGCTCGGAACACCACTAGGACGGCGAAGTGCGCGGCAGGTTGCCGGTGGTGAGGCTCATGCGAGCTCGGGCTCGGTCTTCTCCCGGACCTCGTCCTCACTGACCCCGGGGGCCAGCTCGACCAGATGGAGCCCGTCGGGCTCGATGTCGATGACGCACAGGTCGGTGATGATCCGCTGCACGACGCCGCGGCCGGTGTAGGGCAGCGAGCACTCGTTGACGATCTTGTAGGTCCCGTCGCGGGCGACGTGCTCCATCAGGACGATGACCCGCTTGGCGCCGTGCACGAGATCCATCGCGCCGCCCATGCCCTTGACCATCTTGCCGGGGATCATCCAGTTGGCGATGTCACCGGTCTTCGAGACCTGCATCGCGCCGAGGATGGCGGCGTCGATCTTGCCGCCTCGGATCATCCCGAACGAGGTCGCGGAGTCGAAGAACGAGGCCCCCGGGCGCAGCGTGACGGTCTCCTTGCCTGCGTTGATCAGGTCGGGGTCCTCCTCGCCGTCGTAGGGGTAGGGCCCCACGCCGAGGATGCCGTTCTCCGACTGCAGCACCAGCTCGACGTCGTCGGCCACGTAGTTCGGCACCAGGGTGGGCAGCCCGATGCCCAGGTTGACGTAGGAGCCGTCGGTGAGTTCCGAGGCCGCGCGGGCGGCCATCTCCTCACGGGTCCAGGCCATCTCAGGCCTCCTCTCGCGAGCGCACGGTCTTCTTCTCGATCCTCTTGTCGGCCGCCTGCTCCTGCGTCAGCGCGACCACCCGCTGCACGAACGCCCCGGGCGTGTGCACCTGGTTGGGGTCGAGCTCGCCCGGCTCGACCAGCTCCTCGACCTCGGCGATCGTGACCCGGCCCGACATCGCCGCGAGCGGGTTGAAGTTGCGGGCGGAGTCTCGGTAGACGAGGTTGCCGTGCCGGTCACCCTTCCAGGCCCGCACCAGGCCGAAGTCGGCGACGATCGCCTCCTCCAGCACGAACTCCTTCGGCCCGTCCTTGGTCTCGAAGGTGCGGGTGTCCTTGGGTGGCGAGGAGAGGATCACGTTTCCCTCGGCGTCGTACTTCCAGGGCAGCCCGCCCTCGGCGACCTGGGTGCCGCCGCCGGTCGCGGTGTAGAACGCCGCGATGCCGGACCCACCGGCCCGCATCCGCTCCGCGAGGGTGCCCTGCGGGGTCAGCTCGACCTCGAGCTCACCGGCCAGGTACTGACGTGCGAACTCCTTGTTCTCACCGACGTACGACGCCACCATCCGTCGCAGCCGCCCCGCCTCGAGCAGCAGGCCCAGCCCCCAGCCGTCGACCCCGGCGTTGTTCGAGACCGCCTCGAGGTCCTTGGCGCCTGCATCCAGCAACGCCGAGATCAGCACTGAGGGGATCCCGCACAACCCGAACCCGCCGACCGCGATCGTCGCGCCGTCCGGAACGTCGGCGACCGCCTCAGCCGCCGACGAAACCACCTTGTCCATCTCGCCTCCCAAGTCAGAGCGGTTCCGAACCTAGCCCCTCCACGACGCCTAGGCTCGCGCAGGTGACCCGCATCCTCGCCACGCTGGCCGCCCTCCTCTCCGGGACCGTCGCCCTCTCCGGGCCGACGCCGCAGGCGGCCGCCGCCCCGACCATCACGGTCACCCCGCAGATCGAGGCCTACTACCCGCAACAGGTTCCACCCGCGGCGACCGGCCAGACCACACGCATCACCGTGGTCGTATCCAGCAGCGAGCCAGTCCCGCAGGCGACGGTCACGGCTCGGAGCGTCGATGGAGGGCTGGCGATCTCCAACCCGACCCAGGCGGTGGGTGCCCTGCAGCAGCCGACCACCGTGTCGTTCGACGTCGCCGGGCTGACGCCGGGCAGCCACGCCCTACTCATCGACGCGCAGGCCGATGCCTTCGGCACCGGCATCGTGCTCCCATACGTGTGGACGAGCGGCTCGCCACTGCCGCCTCGGACCATCAGGCAGTACCCACGGGCCTATGGCTGGGAGGGCGTCGACGGCTCGCAGGCCGGCTCGGTGCGGATGCTCTCGTTCGTGTCGAACGAGTTCGCCTACCTCGGCCTACCGGCCTTCGGCGAACCCAAGTGCACGCAGGAGGGCAACGGCTGCATCCCCTACTCCGTCAACACGAAGACCGCTCCGGCACAGGTGCAGATCGGCACGAACATCATCGCCGCTGTGCACTCCACCACCTTCTACACCGACGGACTGGTGCCGCCGGACCCGCAGAGCGGTGAGCTCTACGGTCACTACGTGTTCCACCAGACACTCCAGTTCCCCGACCGCGAGACCCGGCTGCGCGGCACCTACCGCTACGCCTCGCACGATCGGCAGGCGGGCCTGACCTACGAGAAGGTCAGCTTCGACGACGACGGCAGCTGCCGGCTGGCGTACGCCGTGGACGGCGGCCCCAAGACCAGGCTGAGCGGCCGGTTCCACCTGGGCCGATCGGGCCGGATCACCTTCTGGTCGAGATCTGGTCACGTGCGACAGCGCGGCACGGTGCTCAAGGTGGTCGCCTCACAGCCGCGCCGCTATCCCTACCCACGTGGCATCTGGCTGATCCTGAGCGGCAAACGAGCCGCCCACCCCGACGGCAACTTCCTCGAGCTGGTGAGCTGAGCAGGCTGCTGCGGCCGACCTGCACGAACACTAGGCTCCCCGCCGTGAAACCTCCCTCCCGTCTGGCCGCCGCACTGGTGGCGGTCATTGCCTCTGCCTCGGTCATCGCGCCGCTCGCCTCGCCGGCCTCGGCCATGCTCGCACCCGTCCTCACCGTCGACATCGGCAACCCCGACCTGCCGTGGATGATCCCGCTCTCCACCGACGAGCTCGGCAGCGACAGCCTCTACGTCGCCTTCACGGTGGCCGGTGGCCCGGCCAGCAACGTCACCGTCACGGCCAGCGGCGCCGGACTGGTCACGCCTGCCGCTCAGAACCTCGGCACCCTCGACGGCGCGGGTCACACCTTTCTCAACATCTCCGCCGCGACCGGCGGGTTCCACCAGCTGACCGTGACCGTGTCGGCCGACGGCGCGACGCCGGCGGCCTCGACGCTGAACTACATCTGGGCACCCTCCGGCGCCCTCACCGTCTCGCCGTCCCACGACTTCCAGTACACCTACTTCGGCACCACGGGCTACAGCTCTGAGAACGGCACGTCGTTCCCCGACCGCGCCGAGCTGCTCTTCCTCTCCAAGGACACCGCCTTCTACGGCGTCCCGATCGGAGGGCTGCCGAGGTGCAAGAGCGGCTCGACGACCGCGACCGCGGGCTGCCTGGCGTACGCCTACGACAAGAGCACCGGCCTGATCCAGATCGGCGGCTCGATCGGCTACGTCGACAAGGCGGGCATCCACACCCAGGGGCTCGGCATCGCCGACCTCCAGGACGGTGAGAACTACGCGCACCGGACCTGGACCAAGCGGCTGCAGTTCCCCAACACCCACAACCGCTACGCCGGCACCTGGTCATGGAAGTACGACAACTACCCCAACACCTCGCCGACGTTCGTGACCCTGACGCTTCGCAAGAACGGCACGTTCGTGCTGTCGGACAACTGGCGCAAGAAGCGCACCATCAAGGGCCGCTACGACATCTCGCACTTCGGCCGGATGGTCCTGAGCGGCAGGTTCGGCCACGAGGTCCACAACTTCGCGGTCTTCCTCACCAAGGCCGGCAAGCCCGCGCCCCAGGTGGGCGTGGCCCTGGGCTTCGGGACCAGGAAGGAGCACACCGTGGTGTTCCTCACGCCGAAGAAGAAGTGACCCGCCAGTAGGGTCGAAGGGTGAGCGACTGGTCCCGGGTGCGGCTGCATGTCGTGACCGGCAAGGGCGGCACCGGCAAGTCGACGGTGGCCGCCTCCCTCGCGTTGGCCCTGGCCTCGCACGGCAAGAACGTGCTGCTCTGCGAGGTCGAGGGACGCCAGGGCATCGCCCGGATGTTCGACGTGGACCCGCTGCCCTACGCCGAGCGCCGGATCGCCACCGGGCTGCGCACCGACGGTGACGGCGCGCCCGGCGTGGTGCACGCGCTGCACATCGACGCGGAGTCGGCGCTGCTGGAGTACCTCGCGATGTACTACCGCCTCGGCCGCGCCGGCCGGGCCCTGGACCGGTTCGGGGTGGTCGAGTTCGCGACCACCATCGCACCGGGGGTCCGCGACGTACTGCTCACCGGCAAGGTCTACGAGGCGGTGCAGCGCAACAGCCGCAACCGGGGCGCCATCGAGTACGACGCGGTGGTGCTGGACGCGCCCCCGACGGGGCGGATCACCCAGTTCCTCAACGTGAGCGACGAGCTTGCCGGGCTGGCCAAGGTCGGACCGATCAAGCACCAGGCCGACACGATGATGACGCTGTTCCGCTCCCCCCGGACCGCCGTCCACTTCGTCACGGTGCTCGAGGAGATGCCGGTGCAGGAGACGGCCGACGGCATCGCGCACCTGCACGAGGCAGGGCTCCCGGTGGGAGGCGTGGTCGTCAACCAGGTGCGGCCCCGCGACCTGCGGGTCAAGGACCTGACCGCGGCGCGCAAGAGCGAGCTGGACCGGACCGCGATCGTCTCCGACCTGGCGGCGGTCGGCATCGAGGTGACCGACGTGCTGGTCGACGGCCTGCTCGGCGAGGCACGCGACCACGCCGTACGCCGCGCGCTCGAGGACGCCCAGCGCAAGGTGATCAAGGAGCTCGGGGTCCCGGCCTACGAGCTGCCGCAGCTCCCGCAGGGCGTCGACCTCGGCGGGCTCTACGAGCTGGCCGCGGCGCTGCGCGAGGGAGGCATGGCGTGACCACGCAACGCAGTCCTGGCCGCACCCACCCCCGCGTCGGCCCCCTGGCGGCGAGCCCGGCGAGCGCCCCGGCGCTCGACGTCGACGCCCTGCTCGACGACCGCCGGACGGAGATCATCGTCTGCTGCGGCTCGGGCGGGGTCGGCAAGACCACGACCTCGGCCGCGCTCGCGCTGCGCGCGGCCGAACGCGGCCGCAACGTCGTCGTGCTCACCATCGACCCGGCCCGGCGGCTGGCCCAGTCGATGGGCATCGAGGCCCTCGACAACACCCCGCGGCCCGTGGCCGGCGTCCAGGGCTCGGGGAGCCTCGAGGCGATGATGCTCGACATGAAGCGGACCTTCGACGAGGTCGTGGAGGCCCAGGCCACCCCCGAGAAGGCCAAGCAGATCCTGGAGAACCCCTTCTACGTCGCCCTGTCCTCATCGTTCGCCGGCACCCAGGAATACATGGCCATGGAGAAGCTGGGCCAGCTCCATCGCGACGCGCGGGCCTCGGGCGGCTTCGACCTGATCGTGGTGGACACGCCGCCGTCGCGCTCGGCGCTGGACTTCCTGGACGCGCCCGAGCGGCTCTCGTCGTTCCTCGACGGCCGGTTCGTGCGGCTGCTGCTGGCCCCGGCCCGGGGGCCGGCGCGGATCATGACGGCCGGCCTGGGCCTGGTCACCGGTGCCCTGTCGAAGATCCTCGGCGGTCAGTTCATCACCGACCTGCAGACTTTCGTCGCTGCCCTCGACACCGTCTTCGGAGGGTTCCGGGCGCGGGCCCAGGAGACCTACGCGCTGCTCCAGGCGCCCGGTACGGCGTTCCTGGTCGTGGCCGCTCCCGAGGCCGACGCGCTGCGCGAGGCGGCGTACTTCGTCGAACGGCTCAGCGAGGACCGGATGCCGCTGGCCGGCTTGGTCGTCAACCGGGCCAGCCCCGGCGGCGAGGGCTCGCTCTCGGCCGACGAGGCGATGGCCGCCTCGACCCGGCTGCGGCGAGACCAGCCCTCACCCACCGCCCTCCTCACCGCCGGGCTGCTCCGGCTGCACGCCGACCGCGACCGGATGGCCGAACGCGAGGCGGCGCTGCGCGAGCGGTTCGCGGCCGCCCACCCCAATGTCGCGACCGCCGTGGTCCCGGCGCTCGCGGGCGACGTACACGACCTGGACGGACTCCGGGTGATCGGGGGGCTGCTGGCCGAGCCGGCACCCCACGCCACCGCCTGACCGACTTGCCTGGACTTGCCCGCACGGCCGCTCCCTAGGGGTCCCCCTAGGGTCGCCTCGGCTCCTTGACGCCCACACCCCGCCGAGGTGCCCCACCGCACACCAACACGCCTGCGTCAGCCCTTGACTCGAACGCCCGCGGCGGTTGCGCTCCTCATTTCGGCCCCCTCCCAAGGGCCGGATAGTCACGAATGACTAGTCATTTCGGGCTATGGATGTCGAATCGTTCACCTGTACACCCCAGCCCCTCAGAATCGTAACTTTTCATCTACGGGGAGGGAACGCTCGGGCCCCCGGGGACAGAGCCCAGCAACACAGCAGGGCAACACAGGGAAACTCTCGGAGATGGCAGGGCAGAGACATGTGGATCGAGGACTGGACCCCCAGCGCGGCGTGCCGCAAGGCGCAGCCCGACGAGCTCTTCGTCCGTGGTGCCGAGCAGAACAAGGCCAAGCAGCTGTGCACCGGATGCCCCGTGCGCACCGAGTGCCTCGCTGAGGCGCTCGACAACCAGATCGAGTGGGGTGTGTGGGGTGGCATGACCGAGCGCGAGCGCCGGGCGCTCCTGCGCCGTCGTCCGAACGCCTCGTGGCGGGCCGTGCTCGAGGCCGCCCGAATCAAGGCCGAGCTGGAGTCGCAGCAGATCTCCGCTTGATCACACCTGATCAGCTTCACCACGTGCTTCATCCCCACAATTGAAGACCCCCCACAGACCCTGACTCGCGTCAGGACACACTCGCGGCCGGTTGACGCCTTTCCCTGAAGGCCTTCAGCCGGCCGCCAGTGTATTTACCCCCGCGAGCTTCGGCCTCATGGCCGCGGCGACGCTCGCTGGCGCTCGCAAGCGCCTTCGCTCGCTGCGCTCGCTCGGCGCAGTCGCCACGGCCCGGAGGCCGATCGCGGGGCGCGCGGGCTTCGCCCGCGAAAGACCGGGTCGCTGCGCTCCCATCCACTGGCTGGCGACCGGGGTGACGTAGCGCTCCCAACTGAAGTCAGTCATCGGCCAGTGGATGGGAGCGAAGCGACCCGGTCTTTCCGAGCGCAGCGAGGCGCCCCGCGATCGGCCTCATGGCCGCGGCGACATAGAAGGAGCGAGCGTCAGCGAGCGAACTTCGTCGCGAGCGAAGCGAGCAGTCGCCGCGGACTGGGGCCGAAGCTCGCGGGGGTATCCAACACCGTGTCAATGTACTCAGTGACCGGCAAGCGACGCGCTTGTCAGTCCTGCGCCAGCGAGCGTCGTCGGGGACATCCAGGCCGAAACTCGCCGGGGTCGACAACACCGCGACTGACTCCTTGAAACACGGCGAGCGGGAGGGCTCACTGCCTCGACGCCCGCCCCCGTGCTTCGACAACTTAGTGCCTGTGCATTACGTCCGTATTCTGTGGTCGTGTCCATGCCCCGCCATGAGCGGCTTCCGCTGTACCGCGTGCTGTCCCACCTGGTGGTGATGATCGCGGTCGCGGCGGTGCTCGGGGTGGTGGTGGCCGGGCTGGCGATCCCGTTCGCCGGGATCGCGGGGATCGGGGCGCGCAACGTCGCGCGGACGATGGACAACCTGCCCGAGGAGCTCGAGACCGACCCGCTGTCGCAGCGGACCACGATCCTCGACGCGAACGGCAACCGGCTGGCCTCTCTCTACGACGAGAACCGGATCACGGTGCCGCTGAAGGGCATCTCGCGGACCATGGTCAAGGCGCTGGTCGCGATCGAGGACTACCGCTTCTACCAGCACGGCGCGATCGACCTGAAAGGCACGCTGCGCGCGCTGATCACCAACCAGGCCAACAGTGGCGTGGTGCAGGGCGGGTCGTCGATCACCCAGCAGCTCGTCAAGCTGACCCTGCTGAGCCAGGCCAAGACCAAGGCCGAGAAGCAGGCGGCGACCGCCGACACCTACGCGCGCAAGCTCAAGGAGCTCCGCTACGCGATCGCGCTGGAGCAGACCCACTCCAAGGACTGGATCCTCGAGCGCTACCTCAACACCGCCTACTTCGGCGACGGCGCCTACGGCGTCCAGGCCGCGGCCAAGCATTACTTCAACGTCAACGCCAAGGACCTCAACCTGCGCCAGTCCGCGCTGCTGGCCGGCCTGGTGAAGAACCCCTACGGCTACGACCCGACGAAGTTCCCCGACCGCGCGATCGAGCGTCGCGACGTGGTCCTCGACCGGATGGCCGAGCTCAACGTCGTCACCCGCGAGAAGGCGGAGAAGAACAAGGCGAAGGACCTCGGCCTCGACGTCCAGGACGTCGACAACGGCTGCGTGAACTCCACCGCGCCGTTCTTCTGCGACTACGTGCTCGCCTACCTGCTGCAGGACCCCCAGCTCGGCGCGACCCTCCAGGAGCGCAAGAACGTGCTCAAGAACGGCGGGCTCACGATCAAGACGACGCTCGACCCGACGGCGCAGCAGGACGCCGACAACGCGGTCGCCGGGCACGTCAAGCCCACCGACGGCGCGATCGGCGCCATGGCCATCGAGCAGCCCGGCACCGGCGACGTGGTCGCACTGGCCCAGTCACGGCCGATGGGCAACCGCAAGAAGCTCGGCGAGACCTACGTCAACTTCACCGTGCCCAAGGAGTACGGCGGCGCCAACGGCTTCCAGCCGGGCTCGACGTTCAAGGTCTTCACGCTGGCCGCCGCACTCGAGCAGGGGCTGCCGCTGACCACCCAGTTCGACTCTCCGTCGCCGATGACCTTCGACCAGGCCGACTTCTCAAACTGCCCCGGTCAGGGCTTCTTCGGCGGGGAGTACATCGCCCACAACGACACCGGCACCGGCTGGTTCAACATGTACTCCGGGACCCGGCAGTCGATCAACACCTTCTATCTCCAGCTCGAGGAGCTCACCGGCGTCTGCGCGCCCTACGAGCTCGCCCAGCAGCTCGGCGTCAAGCTCACCGACCCGAAGGCCGAGCGCTTCCCCACCTTCACGCTCGGGGTCACCGACGCCTCCCCGTTGGAGATGGCCGAGGCCTACGCCACCTTCGCCGCCCGGGGCATGCACTGCGCCTCTCGGCCGGTGACGCAGATCCTCGACTCCAACGGCAACGTCATCAAGGACTACGACTCGCAGTGCACCCAGGTGATCCCGCAGAACGTCGCCGACGCGATCAACAACGTGCTCCGCGGCGTCATCGAGGGCGGGTTCGCCTCCGCCCAGCAGCTCTCGGTCGCGGCTGCGGGCAAGACCGGCACCACCCAGGACCAGAAGGCGGTGTGGTTCTGCGGCTACACCAGCCACTACGCCGCGGCAGCCACCGTCGCCGGCATCGACAGCCTGGGGCGGCCCGCCTCACTGACGGGACAGACGGTCAACGGCAGCATCATCTACACGGCGACCGGTTCCCAGTACGCCGCCCCCATCTGGGGTGACGCGCTCAAACCGCTGACCGCTGGCATGCCGTACGACGACTTCGTCTACCCCGTGGGCATCGAGGGCGTCGGCGTGACCGCGGCGACCGCGCCGAAGCCGCCGAAGGGCCACGGCGGCCACGGCGGCCACGGGCACGGCCACGGCCGCTGACCGGGCGCGAGCTCAACCCAGCTGACGGCGTACCTCGGCCGCGACCACCGCGCCGTCGGCCCGGCCCTTGACCTGCGGCTGCACGACGCCCATCACCTTGCCCATCGCCCGCATGCCCTCGCCTGCGGCTCCGGTCTGCTCGATGGCGGCGGTGACCAGCGCGACGATCTCGTCGGTCGAGAGCTGCTCGGGCAGGTAGTCGGCAAGCACGGCGCCCTCGGCGCGCTCCTTGTCCGCCATCTCGGCCCGGCCGCCCTCCTCGAACGCGGCCGCCGCCTCGCGGCGCTTCTTGGCCTCGCTGGTCAGGACCCCGACCACCTCGTCATCGCTGAGCTCGCGAGCCTCCTTGCCGGCGACCTCGGCGTTGGTGATCGCGGTGAGCACCATCCGAAGGGTCGCGGAGCGCACCTCGTCACGTGCCTTGATGGCGGCGGTGAGATCCGCGCGGAGCCGGTCCTTGAGCATGGCCATGACCGCGATTGTGGCAGCCTTGCGGCATGGGTCTCACCAGGGTTGTCCGAGGTGTCCTCGGCCTGGGCACGGCGGCGGGCGCCGGGCTGACGGCGTACGCCGCCTGGGAGGCACGCCGCTACACGCTGCGCCGGCTCGAGGTGCCGCTGCTGCCCGCCGGGGCCCGCCCGGTGCGGGTGCTGCACCTCAGCGACATCCACATGACGCCGGGCCAACGGCGCAAGCAGGAGTGGCTGGCGGGGCTCTCGACCCTCCGCCCCGACCTGGTCGTCGACACCGGAGACAACCTGTCGCATGCCGCGGCCGTGCCCGTGGTCCGCGACGCGCTGGGCTCGCTGCTCGACGTGCCGGGGGTCTTCGTCTTCGGCTCTAACGACTACTTCAGCCCGACGCTGCGCAATCCATTGCGCTATGTGTTCCCCGACGACGGGCGGCGACACACGTCCTCGGCGAAGCTGCCGTGGCCCGACCTGCGCGACGCCTTCACCGGTCACGGCTGGGTCGACCTGACCAACCGCCGAGAGGTGGTGAAGGTCGGTGAGCTCGCCTTCGCCTTTGCGGGCGTCGACGACCCGCACCTGCGCTACGACCGGCTCACCGAGGTCGCCGGCCGCGCCGACCCGGACGCCGACGTCAGGATCGGGGTCGCGCACGCGCCGTACCTGCGGGTCCTCGACCAGTTCGCGGCCGACGGCTACGACGCGATCCTCGCCGGCCACACCCACGGCGGCCAGGTCTGCCTGCCGGGGGTCGGCGCCCTCACCACCAACTGCGACCTCGAGCCCGCCCGGGCCAAGGGGCTGCACCGCCATCCTGCGGGCTCGCACGACGGCGACCCGGGCTCGGCCTGGCTGCACGTCTCCGCCGGGCTCGGCACCTCGCCGTACGCGCGGATCCGGGTCGCGTGCCGCCCGGAGGCGACGCTGCTGACCCTGGTGCCCCGCCGGCGCTGACCCACGGTCCGCACGGCATGGAACCGATTGGGGAACGACGCTCCGGCTCCGGTATGCTCCCGTCCTTGTGAGCCCTGCTCACGTGCGGGCTGTGGCGCAGCTTGGTAGCGCGCCTCGTTCGGGACGAGGAGGCCGCAGGTTCAAATCCTGTCAGCCCGACACTGTGATGTCTCAAGACATCGCGGAGGGCCGAACCCATGGATGGGGTTCGGCCCTCCTTCGCTTTTCAGCGGGTGCGACCGGTTAGGCGTCCGGTTCCTCGGTAGCGCTTGGTTGTGTCGGGGTGAACTCGCAGAGGAGTTCGCCCATGGCGGAATCGATGATGCGGATCTCGAGGTCTTGCGCCAGGGCCAGCACGGGGGCTGCGGCTTCGGGCGATGCCGATGGAGTCCACCCGCCCGTGGTAGCGCCAGGTGATCTTCCCGGCTTTGTCGACCTTGTCGTAGCGCACGGAGTCGTGGATGTCGTCGTGGTCGCGGCCCCCGGTGTGGCCCTGGACGGGGTGGGTGTAGACGGTGGCTGGGTGACCGGGTGCTCCACGGAGCGGTGGGGTCGGTGCTGATTACACTGCTCGACGAAGGCATCGAGGAGTGCTCGGAGATCTTCGATTGTGCTCGGCCGGTCGCGCCGTGCGCGGAGCCCCTTCTTCACGGCCTGCTGGAACCGCTCGACCTTGCCTTGAGCGGTGAGGGTTGGGTCGCCCGCTCTTTGCAAGACGTTGAGACGGCGCAAACTCGGTCTCGAAGCCGTTGCGGGTGCCGGCGCCCTTCTTGCACTGGGAGAGCCTGGTGCCGAACACCATCCCGTTGTCGGTCAAGGTTGAGGCGGGAATCCCGTGCTCGGCAAGGGTGTCGCGGAAGGTAGCCAACACGATCGGCCGGTCACGCGGCGGTGGGCGGTGACGGAGAGCGGTTAAGCGGGAGCAGTCGTCGAGCGGGGTCAGGATGTCGATGTCGGCGCCAGGTCGGCCGCCGGGACGGGGGTGAGTGGGTACTGAGTGGAGTCAGCCTGCCAAGTCTCGTTAGGCATCGATACTTGGAAGCGGATGTAGGACGACTTCCTTCTCTTGTCCGGCTCCGGGACGACCGGACCGGCCGTGGCCAAGTGCCGTGCGATGGTCGCCCTGGACACCACCACTGAGTGTTGGTGCTCGAGAGGCAGCTGATGGGCTCGGGGGCGGCGTCCAGCCCGGTCGGGGCCAGTTTCTCGCGCAGCTCAACGATCAGCTCGACGACCTGTGCCCGGCGTGCTGTTCGCGATCCGCTTGGGGCCCACGCGATCGCAGTTCGAAGACAGCCTCCCCTTCGGGCCGGTTGCGATCGAGCGACTCATCGAGCCAGGACAGCGAGACGCCGTACCTCGGCGGCGACGTCGGCAACGGGACGGTACTTGACCGCCACAGCGATGCTCACCAAGCTCCGCTTCCGACAAGGGCCCGACGCTTCGGCCAGCCCCAGCCGCAGTCCGGGGTGTCGCGAGCCATCCCTCTAGAGAAAACCCTCCGGGATGTCCAGAACCAGCACACTGTCAGTCCAGCAAGAATTGAACGCTAGAACCCGGGTCCTCTGATTGGGGCCAGTAATCTTTATTCCCGGCCGCGTGCTCCCGGCCGGACGGCCGCGCCGAGGGCGCCGAGGACTCGTCACGCGCCGCCAAGGAACGGCTCGAGTGCCTCTATGAATCTCGATAGAGCTTAAGTCGGGTTTCAACGTTCTGAGGTTGCGCTTCACGCCGTCCACAGCCTTCCGTTTGAGCGTATACTGCACGAATGAGTCAGTTGCAAGTTCGGAGCGGACACAAATCATTGAAAGAAGGGCAGTTAATCGGAGTTGAGGTCGGCGAATTTACGGTCTTGACTGGGCCAAATGGCTCGGGCAAATCCAATCTGCTCGAAGGCTTGGCGCAGGGAAACGTCATTTACGATGACTTTGGGGTTTTAGAAGCAGGCAAAGCCCGACTCTTCCGACTGAACGAGTTGATCACAAGAGCCGAAGATCCAGTTGCCGGGGCGCAGTTCAAGGAGCCATGGGCAACGGCGTACAACCAGGTGCAGGGCATCAAGCGCGACGCCGAGCAACAAGTGAACCTTCGAGCGGATCAGCGTCGTCAGTACATTTATGACGCAATTTACCAGCAACAGCTCCTCACTTCGACAATCGTAACAAAACTCGAGGCCGACATCGGCAGGGCGATCTGGGATGCGTCAATTGCAGACTTTCAGGAGCACGCCCCCCTTATTCTCGGCGTTCGAGACCCTTTCGCAACCTCCATTTCCGAGCTCTTTCTCACGTACAACGCTCGATGGATCCGCCATCGGTACGCACGGTGGAGTTTCGAAGAGGAGGGGTCTAAAGGAACACCGCCAGCCACGGATGCGGAGTTCTTCGCGAAGTATGGACCCAAGCCATGGGACCTCTTCAACGACACGCTGAAGATAGTGGGCCTTCCGTACGTCTTTGAATCTCCTCCGAACGACACCGAGGCGGCACAGTACCAAGTGACGCTGGAGAATGAGCAGGGCCAGAAGGTTCTGACGGGTGACCTGTCGTCTGGGGAACGGGTGTTGCTGGCTGTAGCGATGAGCTTGTTCACGGGAACTAATATGAGCGAGTCCATACAGTTGCCGCGACTACTGCTGCTGGACGAGGCTGACGCTAGCCTGCACCCATCGATGGTGCGCAGTCTCCTCACGGTGATTCAGGACGTCTTTGTTTCACAGTACGGCGTCCGCGTCATGCTTGCTACGCATGCCCCGTCGACAGTAGCGCTAGCACCGGAAGAGTCGATCTATGTGATGAGCCGGGTCGAGCCTCGTCTTCGAAAGGCGTCGACTGACGAGGCTCTAAGATTTCTAACTGTCGGGATAAGCGCTTTGAGCGTAAGATTGGAAAATCGACGACAGATATTTGTTGAAAGTGAGTATGATCAGGACATCTTCCAAGCGTACTTCGCGGCACTAAAGACGGAGTTGAATCTTGAGAGGTCGGCAGAATTTATCGCCGCCGGCAGGCGCGATGTGGGCGGTGGAAGCACCCGCGTGATTGACCTCGTGACGGCTTTGCGGTCAGCAGGGAACCCGACAGTTTCGGGAATCGTTGACCGAGACAATCGACAAGGTACGCCTGAGCACGTGCACTACATAGCTGACCGATACTCCGTCGAAAACGTGGTCTTCGACCCGCTCATGCTTGGGACTTTCCTACTCCGCGAGCAAGTCGTGTCTGCGAAGGACCTGGGCCTCCCTGCAAGCAAACGCAGCTTCGAAGTCACAGAGCATGATGCGCAGTCAATGATCGATGCCGTTGCCGCTCCGTTGGGATTCAGTGGCTCTCATCACATTGTCGCGTACGTCGGCGGATTTTCGGCAAACGTGCCTGAGGAGTTTCTCGAAACGCAAGGTCACGCCCTTGAGGCAGCGATAGTCGCCACGTTTGCCCCACTTAATAGGTTCGGCAAGTCCTTGAAACTAGAGGTCGTTCGGCGGGCCGTGGGTGACCAGCCTAAGTTTGTGCCGGCAATATTGGCTGAGTTGTTTAAGACGATTCTTGCCGACTAGCGCACGCTCTTTGGCGCCAAAGGTCTCCGTCAGGCGCATCTTGCGAGGCCTTATTCATGCAACGCCTCTCAGACTACAAGGCACCTCGAATCCGCTACACCTCAGGCGCCGTTGCCATCACCAACGATCCTCCTACAACCATCTGTCACGCAGTGAGACATTGCCACTCCACGATCACGTGCGTCACTCAGAAACTAAACGGACCACCAACGCCGCAGCAAGGATCGCCAGGTCATTGTCCGCTCCCGGCGATTGACCTCGATGCTGGTCCGGACTGCCACCCGCGCTTGCAGATGGCTGAGCATTTACCAGCCCAGGACGCCAGCCAGGTCTAGAGGGGCGACGGTACTGCTACCTCGGTCCGCCGGCCCGGCCACAGACACCAAGGCGCATGACCCAACAGCTGCCACCAGCCTCTCGGGGATGCACTCGGTGCTCGGACTGAACCGGTCGGGAATGTCGCGGAGGAGGCCCGACGCGTACCGCTCAGCGGCGAGGGCAACATCTTAGTGGCCCAACAGCTGGTGCAGAGGAAGCCACGTCCCAAGGACGGAGCAGGATGCAGCGGGGCGACCTCCTCACGGGGTCTCCAGGAGCACCTTGAACCACTCTCCCAGCACAGCTCCGCAACGGCTTACCCCGAGCACGCGGCGGCCCGTCTGGAGGTCTCCGCGCTGCTGTCTGAGGCGTAGATCGAGGCAGCCGCCGCTCATGCTGGATGGCGGCCACCTCGCCCGTCGCCAGCGAATGTGGAGTCAGCAAGCGCGCCAGCGTGGCCGACACCGGCACTCGCAAGGCTCCCGGTCGCTCTGCGGCCGGGAGCCTTCCCGTTCGGCGCGTTCGGGCCCGCGGCGGCGCCGGATCGAGGAGACTTCCTCGCGGAGGTGGTTGTCGTGACCCTTGCGGAGATCGTGGTGGACCAGCTGGTGTTCGTGCTGGGTGCACCGGAGGACGTGCTCGACCAGGACAGCGCGGTTGACCTGCTCCAGGGCATGATGACGAGCCTCGCGGAGCTTCCGGCGCCGGAGCTGCAGCCAGTGCGCCAGGTGGCCGAGACCCGGCTCGCCGGCGGCCGGCACGCAACAGGCACGGAGGACGCGCTGCGCGAGCTCGTGCTGCTGCTCGACGAGATCGAGGCGGCCTGACCGCCTCGATCAGGTCAGACCGGCGTCTTGGCGCCGTTGGTGCCGTTGGCGCCGTTGGCACTCTTGGTCGGGTCGACACTCCGGCTGAACCGCTCCCAGGCCGCCTGGCGGGACACACCCAGGGCCTTGCCGATCTCGGCGTAGGAGATGTGCCGCTCCCGGATCCGACCGACCCACAGGCGCAGGTAGCGATCCACTTGACGCGCGGACTCGGCGATCAGCGGCAGCCGAGCCAGCATGTCGGCGTCCGGCATCGCCTCCGCCGACCAGCCGATGATCTTGACGTGCGCGTTCTCAGGTGCCGCCATCGCGGCGGAGTACGACACCAGGCACTCATCGCACATGAGCGCACCGAGCCCACCCGCGAAGCGCGTGTCATCGGAACCACGCTTCCCGCAAAATGAGCATGACCAGGTGGCCGTTTCGAAGTTCATCAAAGCCCCCCTCGGACGAACCCATCGGGTGTCAACCCTAGCCGGGTCATCTGTCAATGCCCCATCGGGCATCGCGACGCGCGGACTGGTCCAGTCCGCAGTCATGTCCTGATTGGCATCAGTGGGAGCGCGCCCTCGTCTGCCAGACTCTGGACATGGCCGACGAACGGGACACTCCGTCCCTGGAGCCGCCGTCGCTGTTCGGGCGCACGAAGAAAAAGAAGCCCGTCCCACCACCGGAGCCGCCCCAGCCGCCCGTGGCCCGCGCACCCGAGCCGCAGCCCGGCGCGCAGCCCGGGGACGGCGACGACACGGCCTCCTTGCCGGAGACCACGGCTCAGGACGACAGCCCGACCACGATCTTCGACGACACCAGCGAGCCGACGCCCGACCCGGTGCTCGACCCGGTGCTCCGGGCGCCCGAGCCGGCCGCGAAGGCACCGCGCGAGCCGTGGCTGGACGGTCTCCCCGCTGCACTGCTGACCGGGCTGCTGGTCGGCGGTCTCATCGTCGGCGCGACCGCCGGCTCGCTGCGCATCTGCACCAAGGTCAAGGGCACCTCGTCGTGCGGGGACCAGGGATTCTTCCTGCTGGTCGCGATCCTCGCGGTCGCGGTGCTGCTCGGGACCGTCGTGCTGCGCCTCGCGCACGTCCCCGAGCCGGGCAGCATCAGCTTCCTGGCGGTGGGGCTGCTGAGCGTGGTGACGCTGCTGTTCCTGGTCGACTCGATCTTCGAGTGGTGGATGGTGATCGCCATCCCGCTGGTCTCGGTCGCGACGTTCTGGCTATCCCACTGGGTGGCGACGACCTACATCGACCCTGCAGCCTGACTCGTCAGCGGGCGGCGACGAGCTCGGCGATCTGGACGGTGTTGAGCGCGGCGCCCTTGCGGAGGTTGTCGCCGGAGACGAAGAGCGCCAGGCCGCGCTGGTCGGGGACGCCCGGGTCCTGGCGGATCCGGCCGACGTACGACGGGTCCTGGCCCGCCGCCTGGAGGGGCGTCGGGATGTCGGAGAGCTCCACTCCCGGGGCGGTGGCCAACAGCTCGCGCGCACGGGCCGGGGTGAGCGGCCGCTCGAACTCGGCGTTGATCGACAGCGAGTGGCCGGTGAAGACCGGCACCCGGACGCAGATGCCGGAGACGAGCAGGTCGGGGATGCCGAGGATCTTGCGCGACTCGTTGCGAAGCTTCTGCTCCTCGTCGGTCTCCTCGAGCCCGTCGTCGACGAGGGAGCCGGCGAACGGGAGCACGTTGTAGGCGATGGTCCGGGCGTACTTCACCGGGTCGGGGAAGGCGACCGCCTGGCCGTCGTAGGCGAGCTCACGGGCCTTGTCGCCGGCCGCGGCTACCTGGCCCGCCAGCTCCTCGACGCCGGCCACGCCGGAGCCGGACACGGCCTGGTAGGTGGAGACCACCAGCCGGCGCAGTCCGGCCTCGTCGTGCAGCGGCTTGAGCACCGGCATCGCGGCCATGGTGGTGCAGTTGGGGTTGGCGATGATGCCCCGGCCCGCCGCGATCACGGTGGCGGCGTCCTGCGGGTTGACCTCCGAGACGACCAGCGGGATGGCGGGGTCCTTGCGGAAGGCGCTGGAGTTGTCGACGACGATCACACCGGCGTCGACGAACTTCTGGGCCAGCGCCTTCGACGTGGTCGCGCCCGCGGAGAACAGCGCGATGTCGAGTCCGCTCGGGTCGGCGGTGGCGGCGTCCTCGACGGTGATGCTCCGCTGACCGTCGGGCCCGGCGTACGGCAGCACGGTGCCGGCCGAGCGCGGCGAGGCAAAGAACCGGACGTCGCCGACCGGGAACCCGCGCTCGGACAGGATCTGGCGCATCGCGACGCCGACCTGGCCGGTGGCGCCGACGACGCCGACGTTGAAGGTGCGCCCGCTCATCGGCCGGTTCCTCCGTAGACGACCGCCTCGACCTCGTCGGCGTCGAGGTCGAAGGCGGTGTGGGTGGCGCGCACGGCGTCGTCGACCTGGCCCTCGTCGACGATCACCGAGATGCGGATCTCGGAGGTGGAGATCATCTCGATGTTGACGCCGGCCGAGGCCAGGGCGGAGAAGAACTTGGCGGTGATGCCGGGGTGGGAGCGCATGCCGGCACCGATCAGGGAGACCTTGCCGATCTGGTCGTCGTAGAGCAGCTTCTCGTAGCCGACCTCGTCCTGGATCTTGGCCAGCGCGCCCATCGCTGTGTTGCCGTCGGCGCGGGACAGCGTGAAGGAGATATCGGTGAGGCCGGTGGCCGCGGCCGAGACGTTCTGGACGACCATGTCGAGGTTGATCTCGACTGAGGCAAGCGCCTCGAAGATGCGGGCCGCCTCGCCGACCTTGTCGGGCACGCCGACGACGGTGATCTTGGCTTCGCTGCGGTCGTGGGCGACGCCGGCGATGATGGCCTGTTCCACGGGTTCTTCTCCCTCGGGTGTGGGGACGATCCAGGTGCCCTCCTTGGTGGAGAAGGACGAGCGGACGTGCACCGGCATCTGGTAGCGCCGCGCGTACTCGACGCAGCGCAGGTGCAGGATCTTGGCGCCGCAGGCTGCCATCTCGAGCATCTCCTCGGTGGAGATCCGGTCGAGCTTGCGGGCGGTCTTCACGATGCGGGGGTCGGCGGTGAACACGCCATCGACGTCGCTGTAGATCTCGCAGACCTCGGCACCCAGTGCCGCGGCCAGGGCCACTGCCGTGGTGTCGGAAGCGCCACGGCCCAGCGTGGTGATGTCCTTGGTGTCCTGCGAGACGCCTTGGAACCCCGCCACGATCGCGATCGCGCCGTCGCGGATCGCCGCCTCGATCCGGCCGGGCGTGATGTCGATGATCTTCGCCTTGCCGTGCGCGGAGTCGGTGATCACCCCGGCCTGGGAGCCGGTGAACGACTTCGCGGTGTGGCCGAGCTGGGCGATCGCCATCGCGACCAGCGCCATCGAGATCCGCTCGCCGGCGGTGAGCAGCATGTCGAGCTCGCGCGGTGGCGGCAGCGGCGTCACCTGCTCCGCGAGGTCGCGCAGCTCGTCGGTGGTGTCGCCCATGGCCGAGACGACCACGACGACGTCGTGGCCCGCCTTGCGCGTGTTGACGATGCGCTGCGCGACGCGCTTGATGCCCGCGGCATCAGCGACGGACGAGCCACCGTACTTCTGGACGACGATTCCCACCCGAAAAGTCTAGGCGGCAGCGGGTGCGGTGGTCGCCGTACGGCGTCTACGTGGACAGGGGCTCGCCCTCATCAAGCATCTCGGTGGCTGCCGCGACCACCTCGTCCTCGCCGGTGAACTCGGTGTCGAGCCGGTCGTGGGCGATCACCGACAGCAGCGCGTTGAGCGAGGTGCCGGCGAGGTTGCCCCACGAGGAGACGTAGGAGAACTGCCACCACCACAGCGCCTCGGCGATGTCGCCCTGGCGGTAGTGGCGCAGCCCGTTCTCGAGGTCGCTGGCGATGCTGGTCAGGTCGTCGGACAGCTGGCTCTCGACGACCTCTGGGACGTAGGGGTCGAAGACGTAGCTGTAGGTGTCGAGGTTGTCGAGCATCTCGGCCAGCCTCAGCCGCATCTCGTCGAGGTCGGACTCAGGACCGACGTCGGGCTGGTACTCCTCGCGGGGCTCGAAGTCGCGCTGCGCGCCCAGCCGGGCGCCGGCCAGCGAGATCTGGCTGATCTCGAGCAGCAGTAGCGAGATCGCCGGGCCGGCATTCCCCTGTCGCGCGATCTCGCGCAGCGCCAGCAGGAAGCTGGAGAAGGAGTCCGCCATGCTCTGGGCGAAGTCCTCCGTCTCGCTGGTCACCGCTGGGTCGATCTGTGGGTCGTTCACCGTGCGCTCCGCCTTCCCGCCAATGCTCGTCCGAGAGTGACCTCGTCGGCGTACTCCAGGTCGCCGCCGACCGGAAGCCCGCTGGCGAGCCGGGTCACCGTGAGGTCGAGGTCCTTCAACATACGGGTCAGGTAGGTCGCCGTCGCCTCCCCCTCCAGGTTGGGGTCGGTCGCGAGGATCAGCTCGGTCACCGCTCCGTCGGAGAGGCGCATCATCAGCTCGCGGACCCGCAGCTGCTCCGGGCCGACCCCGTCGATGGGTGAGATGGCTCCGCCGAGCACGTGGTAGCGGCCCTTGAACTCCCGGGTGCGCTCGATCGCGACGACGTCCTTGTACTCCTCCACCACGCAGAGCACGGTCTGGTCGCGCCGCGGGTCGCTGCAGATGCGGCACAGCTCCGCCTCGGAGACGTTGAAGCAGATCGCGCAGAACTTCACCCGGGCTTTGACCTCGATCAGCACCTCGGCCAAGCGGCGTACGTCGGCCTCGTCGGCCTGGAGCAGGTGGAACGCGATCCGCTGGGCACCCTTCGGCCCGACGCCCGGCAGCCGGCCGAGCTCGTCGATGAGGTCCTGGACCACGCCTTCATACATGAGAGCTGCGACTCAGGCCTGGAAACCGAGCTGGCCCGGCGCCGCGGGCGGGCCACCGGGGCCGCCGAGCCCGCCCATGCCGCCGGCGAGGGGGCCGAGCGCCTCGGTCGCGATCGCGTCGGCCTTGGCCTTGGCGTCGCGGTAGGCGGCGACGACCATGTCGCCGAGATCGGAGAGGCTCTCGGCGTCGTTGGCGTCGAAGCCGCCGGGGGTGAAGTCGACGGCGACGAGCTCGCCCACGCCGTTGACCTTCACGGTCACTCCGGCGACCTTGCCCTCGACCTCGGAGTCGTGCAGCCGCTGCTGGGCCTGGGCCAGCTGCTCCTGCATCTGCTGGGCCTGCTGGAGCAGGGCGTTCATGTCGAAGCCGCCGGCGCCTAGCGCCTCGAAGGGGTTCTGGCCCTCGGTCATCTGGGTGCCTCTCGGTGCTGGTGGGGGTGCTGGTGGGTGTGCGAGGTCATGAGTGCTTGATCTCCTCGATGACCGACGCCCCGAGCTCGCGCGCGAGGAGGTCCTCGCCGCCGAGCCCCTCGGGGTCGGCGTCCAGGTCGTCGCGGCTGACCTCGGCGTCCGCGGCGGCCAGGTCGTCGGAGCGAGGTGCCTCGGCCCCCTTGGTCCGGGTCTGCGAGATCGCCTCGCGGGCGGCGGCCTTCGCGGCGCTGGGCTCGGGGACCGGCTCCCGCGACGGCACAGCCGGCTCGGCGTCGGACGCCCAGTCCGGGGGTGATGTCACGGGGGCCTCGGCCGAGGCCGGCTCGAACGCTGCCTCGGACGCTGGGTCGGGCGGTACGGCGGCGGGTGGCGTCGGGTCGGTCGCCGCCTTGGTGACCGTCGGCGTGCCCTCGGGCTGGGCGCCCGGGTCGACGATCGTCTCGATCTTCCAGTCGGCGCCCACCACGTCGATCGCTGCTTGGTGGACCACCTCTGAGCAGCCGCTGGAGACGAAGCTGTCGCGCGCACCGGCATTGGCGAAGCCAAGGGTGAGCACGTTGCCGTCGAGCCCGACCACCTGGCAGTTCTGGGTCAGGTGGATCCAGGCCATCCGGCGCCGGGTCTTGGTCGACTCGACCACGTCGGGCCAGAGCAGGCGCACCTCGTTGAGGCCGAGCCCGCCAGCGGGCTTCGGGACGGCTGGTGCCGTCGCTGCGGCCGGCGCGGGCGCCGGCTGCGGCTCGGCCGGGGCGGTCGCCGCCGCAGGGGCGGCGGGCTCCGGCTCGGGCACCGGCGTGCCGACGGCGCTCGGCGCGGTGGGGGCGGGCCGGTCCTGGGCGGGCGGTGCGGGAGCGGCAGCCGCCGGAGCCGCGGGGGGCGCGGGGGCCGCCGGGGCCGAGGTCGGGGTGCCGGTGACGGCGGCGCGGCGTTCGAGCCGGTCGAGCCGGGCGGCGAGGCCCTGGGTGGTGTGGTCGGCACCGGGCAGCAGCACCCGTGCGCAGAGCAGCTCGAGCAGCAGCCGCGGGGCGGTGGCCCCGCGCATCTCGGTGAGCCCGGTGGCGAGGATGTCCGCGGCCCGGCTCAGCTCGCTGGCTCCGAACCTCGCCGCCTGGGCCACCAGCCGGTCGCCCAGGTCGTCGGACACGTCGATCAGACCGGTTGCGGTGGCGCCCGGGACCGCGGCGACGATGACCAGGTCGCGGAGCCGGCGCAGCAGGTCCTCGGTGAACCGGCGCGGGTCCTGCCCGGTCTCGATCACCTTGTCGACGACGCCGAAGACGGAGGCACCGTCGCCCGCCGCGAACGCGTCGACGACCTCGTCGAGCAGCGCGTCGGGGGTGTAGCCGAGGAGCCCGGAGGCGAGCTCGTGGGTGACCCCCGCGGGACCGGCCCCGCCCATCAGCTGGTCGAGGACCGAGAGGGTGTCGCGCGCTGACCCGCCGCCCGCGCGTACGACGAGGGGCAGCGCCGCCGGCTCGATCGGCACGGTCTCCTTCTCGCAGAGCTCGGAGAGGTAGGACGACATCAGCCGCGGCGGGATCAGCCGGAACGGGTAGTGGTGGGTCCGCGAGCGGATCGTCGGGATGACCTTGTCGGGCTCGGTGGTCGCGAAGATGAACCGGAGGTGCTCCGGCGGCTCCTCGACGAGCTTGAGCAGCGCGTTGAATCCCTGCGTCGAGACCATGTGGGCCTCGTCGATGATGTAGACCTTGTAGCGGCTCTTGACCGGCGCGAAGAACGCCTTCTCCCGCAGGTCGCGCGCGTCGTCGACGCCGCCGTGCGAGGCCGCGTCGATCTCGATGACGTCGATCGACCCCGGCCCGCCCCGGGCCAGGTCGCGGCAGCTGTCGCACTCCCCGCACGGGTCTGCGACCGGAGCCTGCTCGCAATTGAGCGCCCGGGCCAGGATCCGCGCGCTCGTGGTCTTGCCGCAGCCCCGGGGGCCGCTGAACAGGTAGGCGTGGTTGACCCGGTTGCCCGCCAGCGCGGCCCGCAACGGCTCGGTGACGTGCTCCTGCCCGATGACCTCGGCGAAGGTCTCCGGCCGGTAGCGGCGGTAGAGAGCGAGAGGTGACTCCATTTGTCCTGAACCCTAGTTGGCGCCATCGACAGCCGAAAGCCGCTCTCCACCTGGGCGCCCGTACGGCGGGATAGTGCGCGACGTTTCCCACCGGACCGCCGCGAAGGTCTCGTCGGGAACGTCCCGCACTATCGCGGGAGCGGGTCAGTACCAGCCGTACGCGCGGAGCTGACCCTCGCTGAGACCGAGGGCGTGGCCGACCTCGTGGCCGAGCACCTTGAGGACCCGCGGGCCTACCTCGTCGACACTGCGGCAGACCGTGAGGATCGGGATGCGGTAGAGCGTGATGACGTCGGGAAGCGAGCCCGGCACCCGACCGCCGACCCTGGTGTTCGCGATGCCTCGGAACAGGCCCAGCAGCAGCGTCCCCGGCTTGACCTCGTCCGGCTCCGGTTGCTCGCGCACCACCACCGCGATGTGAGCCACCAGCGCAGCCGCCTCGTCCGGAAGTTGGTCGAGCGCGTCGCGCACCAGTTCGTCGAAGGCGTCCGGCGGGACGTCGTCCGGGTTCACGCTGCCATGCTGCCTCGCCCGCCAATTGTCGGCCCGGTGTCCGTATGGGTCGTGTGCCTCAGCCCGCCCCTGACAGCGGTGTGGGGCACACGACCCGACCTGCGGTCGCCGACCTCAGGCCGCGGCCGGACCCGAAGGAAGCCGCCCTGGAATGCCGAGCTCGATCAGGTCGACGGCGACCTCCTCCACCTCGTGGGTCAGCTCGTAGGCAGTGCAGCGCACGACCGCCCGCGACCTGGCGGTGATCCGACGTGATCTCCTGGCGTCGGCCGCCGCCTCGAGCACCTCCACGTGGAATCCGCCTTCCACCTCGAGCACCAGCGTGAACCCATCAGGCAGATCCCACTCGGCGTCGGTCCACCTCGGTCTGCCGTGGCTGTCGCGGCGCCGGCGTTGACGATCGGGCTGCGGCATGCCGAACCGCCGACACATCCGAGCGATCTCGAGCTCGGCGCCAGAGTGCGCCCCGGCGTCGACGAAGCTCAAGGTGCGCTTGAACGGCTTGGCCCGACGCAGCGGTCGCAGCACGTCAACCCACTCGATCATCCGGCGGGCACTGGTCAGCCGCTGCTGGACCGCTGCCGCGATCACGCCATGGGCGGCCCGGTTGGGCGCCTCGTACGCCGCCCACAGCAGCACCGCCGGCTCGAGTCGGCAGCGCGGAATGCCCGGCCGCGGCGAGCGCAGCAGGTCGAAGGGTCGTCGGCTGCGAAAGAAGTCGATGCCCTCGACAGGCTCGAAGCTCAGCTCGTCGTCGACCAGCACACTGACGTAGGGGCGCTCCCAGCCGACGAGCCCGTGGCGGCCGGCCGCGGAGAGGTTGGCGAGCATGCTCCTCGGCCCCGCGTGCAGCACCGCGAGCCACTCGCGCTGCTCGAGCGTGAGCTCGCCCGTGGTCGTGCTCAGGACCCGCGGGGTGCGCTCGACCCACCGTGCGGCCTCCACCTGGGTCTGGACCTGCTCCCACTCCACGCCGTGTGCGAGCAGCTGCCGGCGAGCCACCATGCCCGCCTGGTCCTTCAGCAGAGGCTCCAGGGACCTCTTCGGAAGCTGCCACATGACCGGACTGTTCCCGGGTTGCGAGGTCTCCCGCGTCGTCATCCACAGGCTCGGGTCGTGTGCCCGAGCCCGGGCCAGGGAGCGGGCTCGGGCACACGACCCACGCCGAGGACCCCGGCCGCGACACGAAATGAAAGAGGCCCCCCGCGTACCCGGCAGAGCTTGCCGACCCTTGCTGCCTTCCGGCCCTGGGGGATTGAGCTAGGTGCCGCCACACGGGGGGTTGGCGACGAGTGTAGGTGAGCGCGTCGTGGGCCTCCAACGCGGCGGCTCTCGATTGGGCCGCCCCGAGGACCGCCGGTACTCTCCTCGGCGGAGGATTCGCCTAGTGGCCTATGGCGCTCGCTTGGAAAGCGGGTTGGGTTAACAGCCCTCAGGGGTTCGAATCCCCTATCCTCCGCCACTCTTTCCACGATTCGTCTGCGGTCCGGCCTGTTGTTCAAAGCGGGACACCACCGACGAATCGTCAGGAGGCGGAGCGCACGTACTCCAGGGCGGCGAGGACCCGGCGGTTGCTGGCCGAGTCTGCGTAGAGTCCCAGCTTCGCGAAGATGCTGCCGACCAGCGGCTCGACGGTCTTCACGCTCAGGTGCAGCTCCTCGCAGATCGCGGCGTTCGACAGCCCGCGGGCGATCAGCTCCAGCACCTCACGCTCGCGGTCTGTCAGCCCGTCGAGGTGGCCGGCGCGCCGTTCCGAGGCGATGGCCTCGGTCAGGGTGAGGTGGTCGAGGACCAGACTGGCCTGGCGGGCGAGATCGTCCAACAGCCGGTCCTCGGCGCGTGACAAGGGGTCGCTGCGGGCGACCCGGATCGCACCGATCACCTCGCCGCCACGGCGCACGGGCCGTACGACGACGCCGGCCGAGCCGCTCAGCGCGGCCAGCGAGGCGGGTGGTGGCTCGGATTCCGCCTCGGGCCACAGGCCGACGGGGTGCAGCCCCTCGGCGCTGCCCAGCCAGAGCGACGCACCGGTCGCCCGCACCGCCTCCGCGGCCGCCCGGGCGAGGCCGGCGGGCAGGGCGCGGGCGTCGCCACCGCTGCGGGAGAGCCAGGTCAGTGCGGAGTACGCCGCGGCGTGCTGGCCGTGCACGATCGCGAGGCCGGCGGCGACCGGGATCAGCGGCGTGGCGAGCAGCCCGGCCCTGGGTGACCCAGCGATCGCGAGCCCGACCACCAGCGCGACGGCGGAGACCGTCGCGGCGCCGAGGAGCCAGGCCAGCTGGCGGCCAGAGGTGCCCGCGCGCCAGCGGACGACGAGGACGACGACCCACAGCAGCTGGAGGGCGACGAACGACGGAGTGGCGACCCAGCTCCAGAGGGTCGAGACGACCGCCGGGGAGTTGTGGTGGAGCGGATGCGGAGTGCGCACGCCCGACGATGCGTAGCCGACCGGCCAGCCGGCCGACAGCACCGCCGAGAACGCTGCGACCACGGCGACCGCACCGACCACGGGGCGCCACCGGCTGGAGGGGGGCCGCCCGTCGGGGAAGCAGATGATCCAGACCGTGACCAGGCTGATCACGATCGGGACCGGCCACACCCCGGCCCAGGCCCACCACGCAGCCGCCGAGCCGGTACCCGTGTGGCCGAGCTGACGGCCAAGGAACATCACCGCCTCGACGACCCCGGTGACCATCAGCAGGCGGCCCTCGACGTGGCCGGGTCGCTGGTGCAGCACGTAGGCACCGACCCCGGTGAGGGTGAGCGCGAGCAGCCCGTTGTGCAGGTTGGGCAGCCACCAGCCCTGGGCCAGCCCGACGGTGACCAGCACGAGCACCACGCTCAACGCGAGCAGGGGCGTCAGTCCGCGCGGCGGGGAGGGAGGCACGGGCAGCATCGTGACACCGCGCGGCGCCGGGAGACAGCAGGGATAACCCTGCTCGGGAACTCCAGGGACAGCCCCGTGGCGGGCGACGCCGGACCCGCCGAGTCTCGTCCGCATGACCACCACCACCGCACCCCGGCCCACCACCACGCGCCCGACGCTCGAGCAGCGGCTGCTCACGTCGTCGCTGCTCGTGGCGCCCGTGTGCTTCCTCGCCGCCGACACGACGTACGCCGCGCGCGGCTGGGAGGACGCCACCGCCGGCGTGCTCCACGTCCTCGCCTCGATCGTCTACGCCCTGGTGTTCCTCCGCGTCGCGGCCTGGCTCAGGCCCGCATCCCGGCTCCGGGCCGCCATCGTGGCGGTCGGCCTCGTCGGGATGGCCGGGAGCGTCGCCTACGGCTTCGACACGATCCACATGTCGCTCGGCGACGCCCAGCTCGTCGACCAACCGGGGGCGGCCAACCTGATCAAGCCGCTGGGCCTGTTCTTCCCCCTGGCACTGGCCCTGGTCGCGGTCGCGCTGGTCCGGCTCGGGGCCCACTGGCAGGGCGGGCTGGTGCTGCTCGCCGCCCTCGGCTGGCCGGTGGGCCACATCGCGAACCTCGCGCCGCTGTGCGTCGCGGTGAACGTCGTCCTCGTGCTCGGCTTCGGCACGCTGCTGTGGCAGCAGCCGGTGCCAGAGGCCGACGGCACGGCCTGAGGTCGGCGGCTACCAGAGCGTGTCGGGCTCCGGCTCCGCCACCGGGGCCGGCACCGCAGTCACCGTGGGCGCCGACCGGCTCGCCTCGACGGCGAGCTGGTCGACGAAGTCGTTCATCGCATGCCCGGAGTGGCCCTTGACCCACTGGAACGCCACGTCGCCGCGCTCGGCGACCAGGGTGACCAGCGGCTCCCACAGGTCGCGGTTGGCCACCGGTGTCTTCGCCGAGGTGACCCAGCCGCGGGCCTGCCAGCCGGCGTGCCAGCGGTCGCGGAAGCAGTTGACGACGTAGGTCGAGTCCGAGACGACCAGCAGCGGGCCGGACAGCGACCGGACGGCCTCGAGCGCGGCGCGGATCTCCATCCGCTGGTTGGTCGAGGGTGACTCGTGGCCGGAGGCGAACTCCGTGGTCGACAGCGCCCAGGCCCAGCCACCGGGCCCGGGGTTGCCCGAGCAGGCGCCGTCGGTGAAGACCGAGCGGGCACCGGCCGGGACCGCCATGTCGGCGGGGCGGGGACGGGGGCGACGTTGGGCGCGTGAGGCAGGCATCAGCCGGAGAGCGTACGCCGACGCCGGGCCAGCACCGGCCGCACCAGCACGGCGAACACCAGCACGCCGCCACCCAGCAGCCCCCACCAGACGGCGTCCTTGCGGGTCGAGGCGAGCACATCGTCGGGCTTCTTCGGCACCGTGAGCAGCTGCGGCTGGTGCTCGACCTCGCCGGCGCCGAGGTCGGTGCCGCCGTCGTCGATGACCATCGGCCGGGTCAGCGCATCCATCGCCTGCACCCCACCGGCGCCGACCAGGGTGTTGGGGATGTCGGAGCGGCCGTTGGCGGTGGTGAGAAGCCGCTGTACCGAGGCCGCGACCGACTCGTGGTAGGCCGACTGCAGCAGGGCCAGGACCCCGGAGACCTCGGCGGCGGCGTACGACGTCGCCGGGTCGCCGAGCAGGCAGCTCTCGCCACGCAGCGAGTAGGACACCCCCAGCGCGGTCGGCGCGGCGACGTCGGTCATGGAGTTCTCGAGCACCCACCTCGTCGGGTTCGGGTCGGTGGAGCCCTCCGGCGAGGCGTTCACCCCGAGCACGTGGTCGTAGTCGGCCGGGTGGACGTAGGGCGCGGCGTCCTCACCGGACGTGTGCGCCTCGAAGGTGCTCGGCGTGCCCGGCGGGAGCTCGGACCTGTTGCCGGTCGGCGCGACCACGACGACACCGAGGTCCCACAGCCTCGCGACCTGGGCCTTGATCTGGTCGTCGGCCGGGATCGCGAGCGAGATGTTGACGATCTTGATCCCCAGCGTGGGGACGGCGGCGATCACGGCGTCCAGGCCCTGACGGACGTTGTCGACCGTGATCGGCGACTCGGTGCTGTCGGGCACGGTCGAGGCGTCGGCCTCGTCGTAGACCTGGACGTCGTAGATCCGCGCCCAGGGTGCGATGCCGACCGCGCCGCCGCCGTCGGTGCGCGCCCGTCCGGCGATCAGCCCGGCCACCGCCGTGCCGTGGTAGTCGAGGGGTTCGGCCTGTTTGTTGCCCGCGTCGACCCGACCCGCGATCCTGACCGGCGCCTGGTTGGCGACCCCGGAGTCGATGACCGCAACGGTGACCCTCGCGCCCGGCTTGACGTGCTGCTGCCTCAACCTGGCCAGGGCGTCGTCGACGCCCATCTCCTGCAACGGCAGGCTGGGCCTGTTGGTCGCGTAGTGGGTGCTGTCCTGCACGGGGATGTTGGCGCAGTCGGCCTCGACCCCGTCGTCCGCCTCGGCCGCGGACGGCGCCAGGACCGGTCCGACCGCGACCAGGCAGGCCAGGACGGACGCGACCAGGGCGGCGCCGAGAACCCGCCTCACTACGGCGCCGCCCGGCAGTTCTCCGAGGACTGCGGCTCACCGGGCTGGTTGGCCGGCGGGCACAGCGCCGCGCTGGTCGACAGGGCCACGCCCTCGTCGAAGAGGCTGACCCACTCATCGGGCACCACCGGCGCCGTGCTCGGGTCGTAGCCGAGCTTCTCCAGCGTGATCGGCCCACCGACCAGCGGGTAGGCCTTGCCCAGCGGGTCGATCACGAGGGTGGAGTCACTCTCGGTCTGGTCCCAGGTGCCGTCCTGGACGAAGGCGCCGTGACCCCGGTCGATGGTCACCCGCCGCTGGTCCGCGGGGATCGCCCCCTCCGCGTCGCGCGCCGGCGACACCGCCTCACCGGACGGCGAGCCGGCCAGCCACACGTGCGGGATCGCACCCGGCGCGACGTCGAGCTGCGCGCAGGGCGCCGAGTTGAGCGACCCCACGGCCGTGTCCGGCCAGCCGGAGGCGTGGTAGGTGCTGTCGAGGTACGACGGTGGGAGGTCGGTGTCGAGCAGCTGCGGTATCCGGTTGCCGATGGTCAGGTGCTGCAGCACCGCCAGCGCGAACGGGTCGAGCGGTTGGGCGCCGCCGTCGACGAACATCGCCGCCTGGTCGCCCTGGACGACGTAGTCGCCGACCCGCGCACCGGGCACCGGCGGGTCCGCCAGCAACTTGCCGAGATCGGGCACGTTGAACCCCGCGGGCCCGATCTCACCACCCTCGGGGAACAGCGCCAGCCACTGCTCGGGCACATTGATCGCCTCGGCCTTCTGGCTCAGGCCGAAGCCGAGGAGGAGCTGCTCCCGCTCGGCGTCGGAGATGGGGTAGCGGTAGGCCCGGCGCTCGCGGTCCTTCGCGCTCGAGGTCGCGATCAGCCAGTAGCGGTCCGCGCTCTTCACGACGATCGCGTCGCTGGTCGTCCGCGTGACCCGCTCGTCGTCGGACACGTCGACGGCGACGCCGACCCCGTCGTCGGTGCAGGCGGTCCAGCCGCTCTCGATGAACTGCTTGGGCCGTGGCAGCGTCTGCGGCGCACCCAGGATGCCGATCGGGATGCCCGGGGTCTGCTCGTCGACCACCTCCTGGTCGACCGAGGTGGCCTTGATGTCGGCACCGAGGATCAGCTGCGCCGAGGTGATGTTGATGATCGGCACCAGCTGGGGCGGATCGGCCTCCTTCAAGATGACGTAGGTCGCCGGCTGGTCGCCGCGGGTCACGACCAGCCCGATCTTGTTCCAGTCCTCCGGGGTGCGCGAGGCGAGCACGGAGGCGATGGCCGCACCCGCGATGAGCAGTACGGCGAGAGCCAGGCCGCCGACCACGGTGCGGCCCGGCCTCGACGGCTCCACCTCGCGCCCGCCCGGGGCCCCGGACAGGAACGCCGTGACCAGCCGCCGACGCGAGAAGGAGTAGGCCTCGACGAGGTCCTTCTTGGTGGCCATCAGCTCTTGATTGCGGAGTAGATGCCGGTCGCCAGCACCACCAGGGGCAGCAGCCCGAGCAGGCACATCGTCTCGGCCAGGTCGCCGAGCCGGCCACGGCGCAGCGACGAGGTGCCGGGCACGAGGGTGACCGCGAGCAGGACCGCGCCGGTGGCGGCGAGCGTGACCGCCACCGTGGGGCGCCACTCCGGATGCATCCACAGCAGCGAGACCCCGGCCGAGACCAGGCCCAGGATCCCGGAGCCGAGGCCGACCAGGACCTCGTGCCCGGTGCGGTACTGCCGGGTCCGCAGCATCACGACGAGGCAGGAGACGACCGCGAGCAGCGTGCCGGAGAGGCCGAGGCTGACCGCGAGCGGCGCCACCAGCACCAGCAGCAGCCCGACGGTCGCTGACGTCGCGACCAGGATCTGGTGCGCCACCCGCGCGTCGGTACCCACCCGCACCGGGTCGATCTCGTCGGGGTCGGCCGTGATGTCGGCCGGCGTGAAGAGCTGGTCGACGCGGGTGCCGGTCACCCCCAGCGCCAGCCACGGGAAGACCGAGCCGGCCAGGACGACGACGGCCAGCGCCGTCGTGAGGACGACGGCCGGGTCGAACGAGCCGGCCCGGGTCAGCAGCCCGGTGGCGAGCATGATGGCGCCCACGACCACGAGTGGGAGCGCCAGCGTGCGGCCCTCGCCGAGGCCGATCACGCAGACCAGCCCGGCGACCAGCGCGGCGCCGCCGGCGCAGGCGATCGGGTAGCCGAAGAAGTCGCTGTCCTGGCGGAGCACCAGCATCAGCCCGGCCAGGGCGGCGTAGACGCAGCCCATCCAGGCGACGGCGACCGCGGCCTCGGGCTCGTGCTGGGCCCGCGACAGCACGATGGCCCCGGCGACCAGTGTCACTGCCACGACGGCGGCGGCCACCCCGGCGAGCAGTGATGTGTATTGGATGAGCAGGGCCACCGCGCCCAGCGCCATCATCAACCCCGCCGCCACCAGCGCCGTGCGCCGCCCGGACGCCGGCGCCCACGGTTGCAGGTCGCGCTCCACGACGTCGGTCATCGCCTCGACGATGTCGTCGTAGACCCGGGGCGCCGGCTCGTCGACGCCGGCGGTGACCGTCAGCAGGCCGCCGTCCTCGACGCCCTGGGTGATCAGCCCGGTCTCGGCCGCGAGCTCACGGCCCTCCGCGGTCAGGACCCGGTAGCCGCCATGGACGGTCGCCGCGTCGAGCAGCCCCACGCTGCGCGCCAGCTCCGGCACCAGCTCGGCGAGCGGCACCGACCCGGGCAGCACGAGGTCGACCCGGCGGGTGCCGGACGACACGGTGACGCGCACCAGGCCGGACGCGCTGACCGGCGCCTGGCTCATCTGTGGGACACGTCCTCTACCTCCCGAGTGGTGACGAACCGGACTCTACAAACCCGAGGAGGACCGGCGCCGGGGCGCCGGTCCTCCTGTGGTTGCGTGCTGGTGCGTGCTCAGCCGATCTGGAACTGGTGCGCACCGCGCAGGTCGGCCGCGTGGTAGTCCTGGTTGGACTGGCCCACCGTCGTACCGGTGTCGTTGAGCAGCTGCATCATCTCGGCGATGGCGGTGTCCCACTTGGCCTTGGCCTGGTTGTAGGCCGCCTGGGCGTTACCGGACCACTCGCTCTGCAGCGGGGCCAGGTCCTTCTCGAGGTTGTTCATGCGGTTGTCGATGTCCTTGACCATCTTGTAGAGGTGGTCGCCGACCTCGTTGAGCCCAGCGTGGTTGACGAGCAGTCCGTCGAAGCCCGCTCCGGTCATGTCTGTGTCTCCTTCTGCTTCGGTGCAGCTCGTCGCGGTCAGTACTGCTTCACGCCGTCGAGGCGGCTGTGGTTCTTGTTCATGTAGTCCGACTGGGTCTGGTCGGTCGTGGTGTTGTCGCGCTCGGTCGTGGTCAGCGCGGACTCGAACTCGTTGAGCGCCGCGACGATCCGGTTCTGCTTCTCGGTCCACGCCTGGTGCAGGTTGAAGAAGGCCCGGCCGCCCTGGCCCTGCCACTTCGACTGCTGCGCGAGGATGTTGTCGGAGAGCGCTGCGGAGAGCTTGTCGAAGTCGCTCCTGGCGGTGGACACCATGCCCGCCGCCCGTGACAGAGTCCGGTCGCCTGCCTTCATCTCTGGCGTCGCCATGTCGCCTCATCCCTTTCTGTGAGCGGCATGTCGAGCCACCCGAGGTCGATGTGTCGTGGAACTTCCCTTGAGGCTCGGATCGTGTGTGATCCGGACAACCCCGTTCTCCCCCCGCCGCGAACCGCTAAACCCGGAACTTGATTTCCCACAGGGCGCGGAACAGCCCCGACGAGACGACCACCGCGGCTATCGCCCCGGCACCGGCGAGCCCCTCCGCGACCTCGGCGCGGCGTGACCACCACGCGGAGCGCCAGCCGCGGCCGGTCGCGACGGCGACGATCACCAGCAGCACGGCGAGGAGGATGCCGGCGAGACCGATCGCGAACCCCTGGCCGGTGTCGACGACGTCGAGGAGCACGACGACCAGGGCGGCCCAGCAGGTGAGCCCGGCCCCGCGCAGCATGGTCCGCGCGGCGGGATGCCGATAGCTGCGTGCGGCGAGCAGCAGCGCGGCGCCGGACAGGCCGACCATCGCGCGCGCTCCGACCCGGTCGACCGGCAGCGCCGCTGTGGTGAGCAACATGGGCGCGGATACGGCGACCACCACCCAGATCCCGGCCGCCGCTGCCGCGACGATCCGCGAGCCGCGTGCCGCGACGTGGGCCACCGCCGCCGGCGGCACCACGGTCCGGCCGCGCCGGCCGTGCGGCCGGTCGCGGGCCGACCAGGCCGTGACCGCCAGCCGCTCGAGGTCGATGAGGAACTGGTCGGGTACGTCGACCGCGAGCGCGGGCACGAACCGCGCCGCCAGTGTCGCGGTGAGCAGCAGCAGGCTCCAGACCACCCGCGGCTCCGCGTGCAGCAGCGCGCCGGCGGCGGTCATCACGAAGAGCGCGACGCCCACGACGATCCAGACCCGCAGCACCTCGTCGCCCTGTACGTCGAGGGCGCGCGCGAGCCCCGCCGCCACGGCGGCGACCAGCGCGGTCACCCCGACGACCGTCGGCAGCCGCTCGGCACCCGGTGCCCAGACCACCGCGAACGCCGCGGCGGCGGCGAAGGCGGGAGCCGCGACCATCCGGTGGGCGCTGAGCCGGCCGACCGGCAGGACACCGAGGAACGCCGAGATCACGAGCAGCGCGACGGTCAGCCGGCCCTCGCGGCTGTCGAGCCCGCCGACCCGTGAGCCGAACCAGCCGGCCAGGCCCGCGGCCGCCGCCGCCACCGTGAACCACACCACCGACAGGGCGCCGGGCGGCCTCGCCGTCGACCGCGCCGCGACGTGGTCGCCCGGGTGCCGTCGTACGGCGCCGCCCGCGGCCAGGACGTCGCCGCTGCGGACGCCGAGGTCGGCCAGCGACGAGGCCGCGTCGAGCCGCGTGCCGAGCCGGCTGTGCAGCGCCGGCGCGAACTGGAGACCCGCCCTGGCGGCGTACTCGCGCGCCACGTCGTCGACCGACGCCTCCGGGGGGACGACCAGGTCGAGCGCCCCGGCTGGGCCGTGCACGGTCAGGGCGAGCGTGCCGTGGGCCACCCGCCTGCCGTCGACCACGACCACGCACCTCCCATCCGCCGAGCCGGACCAGCCCACCTGATCTGCGGGCCGATTCGGAGACTAGTACCGCGCCAAGAGGGCAGACCTATCATCGAACGGACCGACTCGGGGCTCTCTAGGAGTGGTGTGACGACGACGGACAGGCCGCCGGTGCCTCTCGTGGCAGCGCCGGTTGGCAGCGGTCCCCACCCGGTGCCGTACACCAACGCGTCGGTCACGCTGTCGGGCCAGGGACCGAGCACGCTTCGCGGCGGTCGCCGCGAGGAGCCCGAGCTGCCGACCGGCCAGCTCCAGCTTCAGCCGCCTCCGCAGATCGAGCAGTCCGAGGGCGCCAGCGGCGTGCTGATGAACGCCATCCCGATGCTCGGCTCGCTCGGCTCGATCGTGCTGGTCGCCACCATGAGCGGGAGCAGCACCGGGGGCCGCCAGTACATCGCCGCCGGGATGTTCCTCTTCGCCACCCTCGGGTTCGTCGTGGTCCAGATCGACCGGCAGCGCAAGCAGCGGATCCAGCAGGTCACGGGCACCCGCACCGAGTACCTCCGCTACCTCGGCAACGTGCGCCAGCTCGCGCGCGAGGCCGGCGAGCAACAGCGCCGCGCCCTGACCTGGCACCACCCCGACCCCGCCGCGCTGCCCGCCGTCGCGGAGGACCGCACCCGGGTGTGGGAGCACGGCAGTGCGGACCCGCAGTTCCTGCACGTGCGCTACGGCGTGTGCCACCAGCCGCTGTCGCTCGAGCTGGTGCCGCCGGAGAGCGCGCCCATCGACCAGGTCGACCCGGCCGCAGCCTCCGCGCTGCACCGGCTGCTCGTCGTACACCGGCTGCAGCCGGACCTGCCCGCCTCGGTCGACCTGCGGGCCTTCGACCGGATCGAGGTGTGCGGTCCCGAGGAGCCGGCACGGTCGCTGGCGCGCGCGATGATCTGCTCGGCCACCGCGTTCCACGCCCCGGAGCACCTGGTGGTCGCCGTGCTCACCACCGATCAGAACCTCACCCACTGGGACTGGGTCAAGTGGCTGCCGCACGGCCAGAGCACCCAGCAGTCGGACGCCGTCGGCCCGCGCCGGATGGTGTCGACCTCGCTCGACGAGCTGGCCACGATGCTGCCGCCCGACCTGAGCGAGCGACCCCGGTTCGGCGCCGAGGAGCGGCCGGCGACGCCGCACATCCTGCTCGTGGTCGACGGTGCCGAGCTGCCGCTCGGCAACCACGTCGTCCCGCCCGACGGCGTGCACGGGATGACCGTGCTCGACCTGCCGGTGCGCTGGGACGAGCTCGAGGACGCGACCCGGTTGCGGCTGCAGTTCGACGCCGGCGCCGAGGTCGCGGCACCGGGGGACGGTCGCTACCCGGTGCAGGCGATCCGGCTGCGCAGCGAGGTGATCCGGGCGAAGGTCGACCAGTGCTCGCTGGCCACCGCTGAGGCGTTCGCCCGCCGGCTGACCCCGCTGCACACCGTCAGTGGCGTGGTGGAGAGCAGCAGCGCCGAGTCCGGGGCGGACGCCGACTTCATGGAGCTGCTCGCGCTCGGCGACGTGCACCGGTTCGACCCCGACCAGGCCTGGCGCCACCGGCCGGCCCGCGACCGGCTTCGGGTCCCGATCGGCACCGGCGACGGCGGCTCGGTCGTGCACCTCGACATCAAGGAGTCGGCCCAGCAGGGCATGGGCCCGCACGGGCTGGTGATCGGTGCGACCGGGTCGGGCAAGTCGGAGTTCCTCCGCACCCTGGTGCTGGGTCTGGCGATGACGCACTCGCCCGAGCACCTCAACATGGTGCTGGTCGACTTCAAGGGTGGGGCGACCTTCGCCGGCATGGCCGAGCTGCCGCACGTCTCCGCGGTGATCACCAACCTCGCCCAGGAGCTCACGCTGGTCGACCGGATGCAGGACGCCCTTTCCGGGGAGATGGTGCGCCGGCAGGAGCTGCTGCGCGAGGCCGGCAACTTCGCCTCGATCCGCGACTATGAGAAGGCGCGCGCGGGCGGCGAGCCGTTGCAGCCGCTCCCGTCGCTCTTCATCGTGGTCGACGAGTTCTCCGAGATGCTCGCGGCCAAGCCGGAGTTCATCGACCTCTTCGTGGCGATCGGGCGGCTGGGCCGATCGCTGGGGCTGCACCTGCTGCTCGCCTCGCAGCGGCTCGAGGAGGGCCGGCTGCGCGGCTTGGAGTCGCACCTCTCCTACCGGGTCGGCCTGCGCACCTTCAGCGCCCAGGAGTCGCGCGCGGTGCTCGGCGTACCGGATGCCTACGAGCTGCCGCCGATCCCCGGCCTGGCCTACCTCAAGCCCGACCCGACGACGATGCTGCGCTTCAAGACCGCCTACGTCTCCGGGCCGCCGTCGGGCCGGGTGCGCGTACGCCGCGACGAGGGCGGCAAGCTGCGCGGCATCCTGCCGTTCACGATCTCCGAGGTGCAGACGCTCGAGGTGCCGGCCGACGAGCCCGAGCCCGAGCCGACGCCGGTCGAGACCGGCGACCAGCAGTCGCTGCTCGACCTCGCGGTCAGCCACATGGTCGGCCATGGGCCCGCGGCGCACCAGGTCTGGCTGCCGCCGCTCGACGTACCCGACACGCTCGACGAGCTGATGCCCGACCTCGTCGTCGACCCTCAGCTCGGTCTGGTCTCCCACGAGTGGCGGGCGCTCGGCGGCCTCGTGGTCCCGCTCGGCACCGTCGACCGACCGCGCGAGCAACGCCGCGACACGCTCTCGGTCGACCTCTCCGGCGGCGCCGGTCACCTCGCGGTGGTCGGCGGGCCGCGCAGCGGCAAGAGCACGACGCTGCGCTCGGTCGTGGCCGGGATGGCGCTGACCACGACCCCGCTGGAGTCTCAGTTCTTCATCCTCGACTTCGGCGGCGGGACCTTCGCCGGCCTCGCCGGGCTGCCCCACGTCGCCGGCATCGGCACCCGCTCCGAGCCGGACGTCGTCAGCCGCATCATCGCCGAGGTGACCGGCATCGTCGACCGGCGCGAGCGCTACTTCCGCGCCAACGGCATCGACTCGATCGAGACCTACCGCGCGCGCCGGGCCCGACCGCATGAGCAGGGCCGCGCGGACGACGGCTACGGCGACGTGTTCCTCGTGGTCGACGGCTGGAGCACCCTGCGCGCCGACTTCGACGACCTGGAGATCGAGATCCAGCAGCTCTCCACCCGCGGCCTCACCTTCGGCCTCCACATCGTCGCCGCGACCAGCCGCTGGGCCGACTTCCGCGCGGCGATGCGGGACATGTTCGGCAGCCGCCTCGAGCTGCGGCTCGGCGACCCGCTCGACTCCGAGATCGACCGCCGGATCGCCGCGCTGGTCCCGCAGAACCGTCCCGGCCGCGGCCTGGTCTCGAGCAAGCTCCACTTCCTCACCGCACTGCCCCGCATCGACGGCGACGCCCGGCCCGCCACGCTCGGCGAGGGTGTCGACGACCTCGTACGCCGGGTCAGCGAGGCGTGGACCGGGCCCGCCGGGCCCAAGCTGCGGCTGCTGCCGGAGCGGATCTCGCTCGACGACGTATGCGCGCAGGCCGGCGTCCCGGCCGCGCTGCCCGACGCCGAGAAGGGCGCCCACCCGCTCGTGGTCGGCATCAACGAGAAGGAGCTCGCTCCGGTCCTGCTCGAGCCGGCCACCGAGCCGCACCTGCTGATCTTCGGCGACGGACAGTCCGGCAAGAGCTCGATCCTGCGGGGGTTGGCCCAGGAGATCATGCGCACCCGGACCCCTGCGCAGGCACAGCTGGTCGTCGTCGACTACCGGCGCGCGCTGCTCGGGGAGGTGCCCGACGAGTACCTGCTCAACTACCTCACCGCCGCCAACCAGGCGCAGCCGGCGCTGCGCGACCTCGCGACGTACCTCGAGAACCGGATCCCCGGACCCGACGTCACCCCCGAGCAGCTGCGCAACCGGTCGTGGTGGAACGGCGCCGAGGTGTTCGTCCTGGTCGACGACTACGACCTGGTCGCCACCCAGCAGAGCTCACCGGTCGCGGCGCTGCAACCGCTGCTCGCGCAGGCGCGCGACGTCGGGCTCCACGTGACCGTCGCTCGCCGCTCCGGTGGCGCCTCGCGTGCGCTCTACGAGCCGGTGATCCAGTCGCTGCGTGACCTCGCGATGCCCGGCCTGATGCTCTCCGGAAGCCCCGACGAGGGTCCGTTGCTCGGCAACCTTCGGGCGACTCCCGCCCCGCCCGGCCGAGGCCGCCTGATCACCCGCGAGCGCGGCGTCGAGGTCGTGCAGATGGCGTGGACCGAGCCGTCCCTCTAGGAGCCGGCGCGGGCGTAACGTCCCGTCAACACCGCGTCAACCTTCCGGCGATCTTTGTGGGGCACGCTGAGTTCATCCCGTTCATAGCCGGTACAGCTCGGGTGCTTCCGGCCAGATCACCAGGAGGCCACCGTGGCAGATCCCACGACGACCCGGAGTGAACCCGCTCACGACATCGACACCCAGCTCGAGCGCATCCGTGCCCAGCGGGCAGCGCTCAAGGACCGGCACAGCAACGCGCTCTCCCGGCTGATGGCCGAGCGCGAGGACCTCAAGGGCGTGCACGCCCTCGCCGACCTGGTCAGCGACTCGCTGCGCTGGTCGGCCTGAGCTCCCGGTCCGACAGCCAGCGCAGGCTCGCCATCGCGGCGACGGCGTAGAGCGCGCACGTGGCCAGCCCGGCCGCGTGCAGCCCCCCGAGGAAGTGGCCCGTTCGCGCGGGGCTGCCTGCGAGGGCGCCGTACGCCGCGATGCCGAGCGCCCCGCCAGCCTGCCTGGCGGTGTTGTTGACGCCGGAGGCGAGCCCGGAGCGATCCGGGGGTGCGGCCGAGACGGCGGCCGTCACGACCGCGGGCGTCAGCATGCCCAGCCCGCAGCCCCACAGCACCAGGGCCGGCAGCAGGACGGCGTACGCCGCGTCCGAGCGCCAGGTGGCGAGCAGCACAACGCCGACCCCGGCCACGACCAGCCCGGTCGCGGCGACCACCCCCGGGCCACGCCGGGCCACCCATCGCCCGGCCAGTGGCGGCACGACGGCCAGCGGCGTGGTCGCCGGGACCATCGCGAGCCCCGCCTCACCGGCCGGTCGGTGCTGTACGCCCTGCAGGTAGAGGCTGACGAGGAACAGCAGCCCGACCGAGCCGAAGCTCATCGCACCCGCGGCGGCGTTGGCCGTGCTGAACGCCGGACGCCGGAACAGAGCCAGCGCCGCTCGCATCCCACGCGCCTCCCGGGACCCGACCGACCCGCGGGGTGCGATCCGGGCCACGACGACCGCCGCGAGGGCCACCACCGGCACGTTGAGCACGAAGACCGAGCGCCAGCCGAACGCCTGGACCAGCACGCCCCCGAGCAGCGGCCCGGCCGGGAGCGCGACCGACCCGATCGCCGCCCACAGCGCGATCGCGCGGGCCTGGTCGCCCGGGTCGGGATGGGTGTCGGCGATGGTCGCCAGCGTGCCGGGGAGCAGTATCGCGGCGCCCAGTCCCTGCACGATGCGCGCGGCAACCAGCACCGCGGTGCTCGGGGCGAGCGCGCAGCCGAGCGACCCGGCTCCCACGACCGCAAGCCCGGCCAGCACCACCGGCCGGTGGCCGATGCGGTCACCGACCGCGCCGCTGGGCAGCAGCAACAGGGCGAGCGCGACGGTGTAGCCGATGACCACGCCTTGCAACCCGGCCACCGACGAGCCGAGGTCGCGGGAGATCGTCGGTAGGGCCACGTTGACGACCGTCACGTCGAGCAGCACCAGGAAGTAGCCGACGCACATCACCACCAGCAGCGGACGACGTGAGCTCATCGGTCCACCGTCGCCCGCGGTCGCTTCCACGGGCGTGGAAGCGTCGCGGAGGCAGACTGGAGCCATGGTCAGCACCCGGTCACCGGCCGAGCCGTACGTCGAGGTGGGCGGCGACGTTGACGTGGCAGCGGTGGCGAAGCTGTTCGCCGACGGCACCCGCGCCGCCATCCTCGGTGCGTTGGCCGACGGCCGCGCGCTGGCGGCCAGCGTCCTCGCGGACGAGGCCGGCGTGAGCCCGCCGGCGGCGAGTGCCCAGCTGGCGAGGCTCACCGAGGCGGGGCTGATCGACGTCGAGGTGTCGGGACGGCACCGCTACTACCGGCTGGCCTCCGACCAGGTCGCGACGGTGATCGAAGCGCTCTCGGCGCTGGCGCCACGTCGGCCGGTCCGCTCACTGCGCGAGGGCACCCGCGCGGCCGCGCTGCGGCGGGCTCGCACGTGCTACGACCATCTCGCCGGCCGGTTCGGCGTCGCGGTCACCCAGGCCCTGCTCGACCGGCAGGTGCTCGTCGCCCGCGACGGCATCACCGACACCCGCCGACGTACCCACGACCCGCTGTCCTCGCAGCTGCACGAGCACCCCTACGAGCTGGGCCCCGAGGCGGAGCCCGTGCTGACCGATCTCGGCGTCGACCTCGACGCGGTTCTCGGCGACGGAAGCTCGCGGCCACTGCTCCGTTTCTGCCTGGACTGGAGCGAGCAGCGCCACCACCTGGCGGGCCGGCTGGGCTCCGCCGTGCTCGATGCGTTCCTGGAGCAGCGCTGGGTCGAGCGCCGCCCGGGCCACCGTGCGGTCACCGTGACCGCTGCGGGGGAGGCGGCGCTCGACACCGTCCGCGCTGGCGTTACCTGTTCTGCTTCGTGACGACCTTGGCGACGCCCGTCACGGGCTGCTGAGCGGTGTTGGTGAGGTCACTCACCGTGCCCGTGAAGGTGACCTTCAGATGGTTGTGCAGGTTGGGCTTCGCGTCGAGCAGCGCCAGGACCTGTCGAAGCGCCTTCTTGCCACGCAGCTTCAGCTTGACCTTCGTGGCCACCCCGCCGGCCGCCACGACGTGGGCGGTCTTGAGGGCGAACTTCTTGCGGCCGACCCGCAGCGTGCCCGACAACGAGACCGAGCAGGCCTCCTCCGGGCAGGTCACCTGGGCGAAGTACTTCTTCCCGAGCTTCTGTCGCTTGGCCACGAGCGCGCCCTTGACCTCGAGGTCGTTCCAGTTGCGCAGCGCGGCGATCTCGACCGGCGACATGCCCTGGTAGAGCTGCGCGGGCGCGGCGGTCAGCAGGGCCTGCGCACGGCTGGCCGCCAGGGCGTCCGCGGTCGCGGCCTGGGTCGGACCGACGGCCACATCGGCGAGCACCACGAACGACATCAGGGCCGCGGTCTCGCCCGGCTGGATCGTGAGCTGCCTGCTCCACACGACGTTGTCGTGGGGGGTCGCGTCGGTTCCACCACCTACCTGGATCGCCGTCGCGGGGCTCAGCCCGCCAGGGCCGTCGACGACGAAGGCGATGGCCGGGTCAGAGTTCTCCGTGCCGGAGCTGTTGACGTGGTCGCTGGTCACGAACCATTTGTCACCCACCGTGGCGACCGCGTCGGCGGAGGAGGAGCTGCGCACCGCGGTGTCGCTGTCGGAGCCGACATCACCGTCGTCGTCAGCCGACAGGTTGTCACCGACCTGGACAGACGTCGTCACCGGCGTCGGGCCGCTGTTGGTCAGCAGGTCGAGGATGCGTACGCCCGGGAGGCCGCCCACCTCGGAGGCCGGATGCACGTAGAGCTTTCGCTGGACCTGCAGACCGTGCAGGGAGACGACGGGGTAGACATGTCCGGACCCACCGGTCTCGTTGACACAGCCGTTGTTGTCCGCCGAGAAATACATGTCCGACACAGCGTTGCCGCCGACGAACAGGGCCCCCCAGTCATCAAAGGCATCGGAGTTGCTACGCGGACCGGGCGGGATGTCTGCTGGCCCATTGGTGCCGCTGTCGTAAAGGGCAGCGAAGGGCTGGTTGTGGTCCGCGGTCAGACCGGCCTGCGTGAAGTCGAACCAGCTGGCCGAGGGGTCGGTGAGCTTGGTGGTGCCGTCGTCACCGCACGGGTCGGCCAGCGCCGTTCCCGGTGTCACCACCACCAGGGTGGCGGCCGCCGCGGTGACGACCAGCCCTGCGGCCGTGAGCAGTCGGATCCTCAAGAGTTCCCCCCGGTGGTTGATGACCAGCGGCACGAAGGCTAGCGCCCTGCGCCAGGAACGCGCAGAGGTGCGGCAAGAGTCAACGACTGCGTCGCCCGGTCCCGAACATTCCGCGGGCGATCTCGGCGGCGGCGGTGCGCATGAACTGCTTGAAGGCGCTCGACTTCACCACCTGGGTGACCACGCCTTCGTCCTCGTGCGTACGACGGCGCGACGACGAGCCGGCCCCCGATCTCCTGGCCGACTCCTTGGCGGCCTCCTTCGCCGCCTGGGCATCCGCCTTCGCCTTCTCCTCGGCCGCCTGGTCGGCGGCGGCCTGCTGAGCCCCGGCCTCGAGCTTCTTCGCCAGCAGCTCCCGCGCGGACTCGCGGTCGATCGCCGTTGCGTACTTGGCGTTGCGCGGGCTGGCCGCGACCGTCGCCGCCATCGCGGCCGGGTCGGTCGGCGCCATCAGCGACTCCGGCGCGCGCAGCCGGGTCCAGGCGACCGGCGTCGGGGCGCCGCGCTCGTTCATCACGGTGATGATGGCCTCGCCGATGCCGAGGCCGGTGATGACCTCGCCGAGGTCGGCGTAGGCCGAGGTGGGGTAGGTGTTCACGGTGGCCTTGAGAGCCTTCGCGTCGTTCGGCGTGTGGGCGCGCAGCTGGTGCTGGACCCGCGAGCCGAGCTGGGCGAGTACCGCGTCCGGTACGTCGGTCGGGCTCTGCGTCACGAAGAAGACCCCGACCCCCTTGGACCTGATCAGCCGGACGGTCTGCGCGATCTGGTCGAGGAACGCCTTGGACGCATCGTTGAAGAGCAGGTGTGCTTCGTCGAAGAAGAAGACCAGCTTGGGTTTGTCCACGTCGCCGACCTCGGGCAGGTCGTGGAACAGGTCGGCGAGCAGCCACATGAGGAAGGTGGAGAACACCTGCGGCCGGTCCTGCAGGTTGGGCAGCTCGACCAGCGAGATCAGCCCCTTGCCGTCGGCGGTGGTCTGCAGGAAGTCGCTGGACTCGAACTCGGGCTCGCCGAAGAAGGCGTCGGCGCCCTGGTCGGAGAAGCCGATCAGCTCGCGCAGGATCACGCCGGCGGTCGCGGCGGAGAGGCCGCCGAGGTTCTTCAGGTCGGCCTTGCCCTCGTCGCTGGTGAGGAACTTCACGACCTCCCGCAGGTCGGCGAGGTCGAGCAGCGGCAGCCCCGCCTGGTCGGCGTAGTGGAAGACCAGCCCGAGGCTGGACTCCTGGGTGTCGTTGAGGCCCAGCATCTTGCTCAGCAACGTCGGCCCGAACGCCGACATGGTCACGCGCAGCGGGATCCCGGTGCCCTGGCCACCCAGCGCGTAGTACTCCACCGGGAAGCCGGTCGCCGTCCACTGCTGACCGACCGACGCGGTGCGCTCGGTCAGCTTGTCGCTCGGCACCCCGGGAGTCGCGAGCCCGGAGAGGTCGCCCTTGATGTCGGCCGCGAAGACCGGGACGCCGGCCGTGCTGAGCTGCTCGGCCATCAGCTGCAGGGTCTTGGTCTTGCCTGTGCCGGTCGCCCCGGCGACCAGGCCGTGCCGGTTGAGCATGCCGAGCGGGATCCGGATGTGGGTGTCGGTGAGCGTGGTCGCGTCGAGCATCAGCCCGCCGAGCTCGAGCGCCGCCCCCTCGAAGGCGTAGCCGGGGGCGACCGCCTGGACGATCGGGCTGTCGGCGTGCGGCTCCGGCGACGTGGCGGTCATGGCTGCACCCTAGGACCCTGGGACGCGGGGACGTTCTGCGAAGCGGGCCCCGGGTCGAGCGCTCGTTATCATCGCGGCGTGATCTTCAAGCGAGTCGGCGAGGGGAGGCCGTATCCCGAGCACGGCCTGTCCTCGAAGGCGTGGGCCGCGCTGCCGCCCCGCCAGGTCCGCCTCGACGAGCTGGTCACCACCAAGGACACCCTGCAGCTGGCCGCCCTGCTCGACGAGGACTCCACCTTCTACGGCGACCTGTTCGCCCACGTCGTGGAGTGGCACGGCGAGTATTACCTCGAGGACGGCCTGCACCGCGCCCTGCGGGCCGCCCTGCAGCAGCGCAACGTCCTGCACGCCCGCGTGCACACGATGGCGGGCTGATGGCCGGGTTCGGCGGGTTCGAGTGGCAGCTCACCAAGCGGGTGCGCACCGCGATCACGCTGGCGGCCCTCGCGCTGCTGATGCTGTTGGGCGTGACCTGGGGCTGGGCCCAGGTCACCAAGCCGTTCCCGGGGAAGGTCGACGCGCCGATCTGCGTCGACACCTCCTACCGCGCCGGCGACGAGCTCGTCGTCCAGGACGTGACGGTCAGCGTGCTCAACGCGAGCCAGCGTGAGGGGCTCGCCGGGCGCACCATGGTCGAGCTGGAGGACGCCGGGTTCGCAGGCGGCCAGACCGACAACGCCCCCGACGGCACCTCGCTCACCACACCTGCGGAGATCTGGGTCGACGACGTCGACAACCCGGCGGCCAAGTTGCTGCGCAAGCGCATTGGGAAGGTACCGGTCGTCGCGCACCCCGACACGGGCTACGACGGGGTCGTCCTCGTCGTGGGCGACCAGTTCGGCGACGTGAGCCAGGGGCCGACCTCGCTCGTCCTCAAGGACGACGCGGTCGTGTGCAGCCCGCCGGTGGAGTAAGCCCCTTCGCTCAGGATCGCAAGAGCTCAGGCGGTCCGGTCCTGAGGCGTGGGTCAGCCGAGCCACTGGGCGAGCCGGCCGTGGGCGCTGATCTGCCGCAGCCGCTCCTCGGTCCGCTCCCGCTGACGGCGGGGTACGACGACGAGCAGGTCGTCGCCGTGCTTGAGCACGGTGCGGCGTTCGGGCACCAGCGTCTGGCCGTCGCGGACCACCATCGAGACCGAGCTGCCGGCCGGCAGCCGCAGCTCGCCGACCTCGACGCCGTGCATCTTCGACGTGGGCGCGATGGTGACCTGGAGCAGGTCTGCGGCGATGCGCTCCAGCGGTGCCGCTTCGATGTCGAGGCCGCGTGGCTCCGAGCGCCGGGTCACCCGCAGCACCTTCGCCACCCAGGGCAGCGTCGGCCCGGTGATGAGGGTGTCGACCACGACGAGCACGAAGACCAGGTCGAAGAGGCGAGCCGCGTCGTGGACGTCCTCGGCCAGGGGGATCGTCGCCAGGACGATCGGTACGGCGCCGCGCAAGCCGGCCCAGGAGATGAAGGCCAGCTCGCGCGCCGGCATCGGCTGCACGAGGGCGCTGATGGCGACGGACAGGGGGCGGGCGGCGACCGTCAGCACGATCCCGGCGACCACTGCGAAGAGCACCGTCCGCAGGTCCAGCCGGCCGGGCGAGAGCAGCAGCCCGAGCATGACGAACAGGCCGATCTGGGCCAGCCAGGCCAACCCTTCGGCGAACGACCGCGTCGCAGCGCGGTGGGGCAGGTCGGAGTTGCCCAGCAGCAGCGCGGCGACGTAGACCGCCGCGAACCCCGAGGCGTGCACCGTGGCCGCCGTCCCGTAGGAGAGGAAGCACAGGGACATCACCGCTAGCGGATAGAGACCTGACGACGGGAGCGCCGCGCGGCGCATGACCCACGCGCCGACGTAGCCGACCGCGAGGCCCAGTGCGACGCCGCCGACCAGCTCGAAGACCACCAGGCCGGCGTTGTAGGCCAGGCCGTGGTCGTCGAGGCCGCCGGTCGAGATGATCGTGACGATCACGATGATCGGGGCGTCGTTGAGCCCGGACTCGGCCTCGAGCGCGCCGGTGAGCCGCTTGGGCAGCGGCACCACCCGAAGCACCGAGAACACCGCGGCCGCATCCGTCGGTGAGGTCACGGCGCCGAGCAGCACCGCCGTCTCCCAGCTCAGGCCCAGGAGGAAGTGGGTCGACACCGCCACGACGAGGACGCTGACCGACACGCCGACCGTGGCGAGCGAGATCCCCAGACGCATCGAGGGGCGTACGTCGGCCCAGGGGGTGGTGAGCCCGCCCTCGGCGAGGATCATCACCAGCGCCGCGAACCCCAGCGCGTGCGCCAGCTGCGCGTCCTCGAACCCGATGCCGAGCCCCGCCTCGCCGAGGGCGACGCCCATCAGCAGGTAGAGCAGCAGCGAGGGCAGCCGCGTGCGCGAGGAGATCCGGACCGCGAGGATCGCGAGGAAGGTGACCGCCGAGCCCCACAGCACGAAGGCGTCGAGCTGGTGGACGTCGATGCTCATGTCACCTCGCTCGAACTCGGGGTGGCGGATCACCACCCTATCGGCCTCGCGAGGGGTCGCCCGTCGGGGTAGTCACGGACATTTGGCCGGTCGGAACGGCGTGCGGACCTGCCGAACGTCCGTGACTATCCCGACGTAGCCGGATCAGAAGGAGCCGGACGACGCCCAGACGGGCGCGACCTCCTTGCGGTACTTCCGTCCGAAGAGGCCGCCGATGATCGCGAGGACCGGGCCGGGCACGCTCTGTCGCAGGGCCGCCTTCTCCTCCGCCGAGGCGCCGTCGTCCATCCACGCGAAGAAGGTGCCGGCCACCGGCAGGGACGCGCGGCGCGAGAACTGCTTCCCCATCGTCTTGACCGCCGGGTCGTCCAACTTCTCGAGCAGCAGCGGCTCGACCTCCCGCTCCTCGTGGTCGAGGTGCGACGTGGTGGCCTGCTCGAGGGCGGCCATGGCGGTCGCGGCGGCCTGGGCGTCGGCGGCGGACGCGCTTCCGGCCAGCTTGTCCATCGCGGCTCCGGCGTTCTTCAGAGCGGCCGCCATCGTGTCGTGCTCGGCGTCGAACGTCGTGATCGAAGCTTCCGGGACCCCGATCGCCTTGAGCGCGGGCCAGGCGACCTCGTGCTCGCCCAGGTGGTGCTCGGTCAGCTGGGCGTCGAAGTTCTGCCAGGCCCGGTGCAGGGCGGCCGCGCGCGCCTTGTCACCGGCGGGGAAACGCTCCAACGCGGTGTTGAACCGGCGCAGGTCGCGGCGGACCGCGCAGTGGATCACCTTGTTCATGCTCATCGTCGGGGTCGCCATGGCACCGACCCTATGCAGTCGCAACCCCGGCGTGTATCCCGGACGCTCGCGACCTCCCATTCCGCAGAACTAGAACTTGTTCTAGTCTTGCCGTCGTGGCCGGCACCGATCTCCCCGACGTCCGCTCCGCGGCCGAGCTCCCGCCCGACGCCCAGGCGTACGACGTGGTGGTGGTCGGTTTCGGGATCGCGGGAGGCTGCGCGGCGCTCGAGGCGGCCCGAGCGGGCGCCCGCGTGCTGCTGCTCGAGCGCGCCGCCGTGCACGGCGGGACGTCGTCGCTCTCTGGCGGCCACTTCTACCTCGGGGGTGGCACAGCCGTGCAGGTGGCGACCGGCCACGAGGACCCGGTCGAGGAGATGGTCGCCTACCTCACCGCGACCTCGAAGGACCCCGAGCCCGAGAAGATCCGCGCCTACTGCGAGGGCTCGGTCGAGCACTTCGACTGGCTCGAGGGGCTGGGCTTCGAGTTCGAGCGCTCCTACTACCCCGAGAAGGCGGTCATCCAGCCCGGCACCCAGGGGCTGATGTTCACCGGCAACGAGAAGGTCTGGCCCTATCTCGAGCAGGCGCGCCCGGCGCCGCGAGGCCACAAGGTCCCGGTGCCGGGTGACACCGACGGGACCAAGATGGTCATGGACCTGCTCCGCGACCGGGTCGAGCAGGCCGGAGTCGAGGTGCGCTACGAGACCGGGGTGACGCACCTCGTGACGGAGGCGGAGGGTGACGTGGTGGGCGTCGAGTGGCGCTCCTTCGACACCATCGGCTCCGTGCGCGCCGGCGCGGTGGTGCTCGCCGCGGGCGGGTTCGTGATGAACCCCGACATGGTCGCGACCTACACGCCGGCGCTCGGCTCCAAGCTGTTCACGCTCGGCTCGACCTACGACGACGGGCTGGGCATCCGGCTGGGCGCCTCGGTCGGGGGGGAGCTCAAGCACATGGACGAGCCGTTCATCACCGCGCCGTTCTACCCGCCGTCGATCCTGGTGAAGGGGCTGGTCGTCAACAAGCTCGGCGAGCGGTTCGTGGCCGAGGACAGCTACCACGCGCGGACGTCGTACCACGTGATGCGGCAGCCCGACCAGGCCGCCTACCTGATCGTCGACAGCGCGCACCTCGAGCCGCAGAAGATGTCGCTGTGCCCGCTCATCGACGGCTGGGAGACCGTCGAGGAGATGGAGGAGGGGCTCGGGCTGCCCACCGGCTCGCTGAGCAAGACCCTCGACCGCTACAACGAGTACGCCGCCCGCGGCGAGGACCCCGACTTCCACAAGCGCCCCGACTGGCTGGCCCCGCAGGACCAGGGTCCGTGGGGCGCCTACGATCTCACCCTCGGCAAGGCCCTCTACGCCGGCTTCACGCTCGGCGGGCTGCGCACCACGGTTGACGGCCAGGTCCAGCGCGATGACGGCTCGGTCATCGGTGGGCTGTACGCCGCCGGCGCGTGCGCCTCCAACATCGCCCAGGACGGCGCGGGCTACTGCTCGGGCACCCAGCTCGGCGAGGGGTCGTTCTTCGGGCGGCGGGCTGGGGTCGCCGCCGCCCGGGTTTCGTCGGCTGGCCGATGAAACCCGACCCTGGACGATGAGGCTTCGTCGTCCAGGCAAGAGTTTTGTCGGCCGGCCGACAAAACTCCCCACCCACGTAACCTCACCTCCATGATCGAGAGCCGCTGGCAGGTGGCGAGCCGCGCCAACGTGCCGCCGTTCCACGTCATGGACCTGCTGGCCGCGGCGCACACCCGCCGACGGACCCACGGCGACCTGCTCGACCTGCTCGCCGGGCAGCCGAGCAGCGGCGCGCCGGCACCGGTGAAGGCCGAGGCGATCCGGCTGCTGGAGAGCAGCGACCCGCTCGGCTACACGCCCGCCGTCGGCATCCTCGAGCTGCGCGAGGCGATCGCCGGCCACCACCGGCGCACCTACGGCGTCGAGGTCGACCCCGACGAGGTCATCGTGACCACCGGGAGCAGCGGCGGCTTCCTGCTCGCGTTCCTGGCGGCGTTCGAGGTGGGCGACAAGGTGGCGATGGCGAGGCCGGGCTACCCGTGCTACCGCAACGTGCTCACCGCCCTCGGGATCGAGGTGGTGGAGCTCCCGACCGGCGCCGAGACCAGGTTCCAGCCGACCGTCGAGCAGGTCGCGCAGCTGCACGCCGAGCACGGCCTCAAGGGGCTGGTGGTCGCCAGCCCGGCCAACCCGACCGGCACCATGCTGCTGCCCTCCGAGCTGGCCGCCCTCGCGCAGTGGTGCGAGGCCGAGCGGGTGCAGCTGATCAGCGACGAGATCTACCACGGCATCGAGTACGCACCCATCGGCGGCGGTGACAAGCTCGCCCGCACCGCGTGGGAGACCAGCCGCGAGGCCGTGGTCTTCGCGAGCTTCAGCAAGTACTTCTCGATGACCGGCTGGCGGATCGGCTGGATGCTGGTCCCGGACCGGCTGCGCCGCGCGTGCGACGTGCTCACCGGCAACTTCACGATCTGCCCGCCGGTGATCGCGCAGCGCGCGGCTCTCGCGGCGTTCGACGAGGCGTCGTACGCCGAGCTCGACGGCCACGTGCGCCGCTACGCCGCCAACCGCCGTCTCCTGCTCGACGGACTGCCCCGGCTCGGGATCACCGAGCTCGCGCCGGCGGATGGCGCGTTCTACGTCTACGCCGACATCGGTCACCTCAGCCAGGACACGATGGCCCTCTGCCACGACCTGCTGGCCCGCACCGGCGTGGCGATGGCGCCGGGCATCGACTTCGACACCGAGGTCGGCAACCGGTTCGTGCGGATGAGCTTCCCGGGCGAGGCGGCCGCGATCGAGGAGGCCCTGGAGCGGCTCTCCACAGCTCTCTGACCGCGGGTTTCCGCCCCCGTCGTGAGCGGGCAGGAGCCCGGACATGTACGGAGACACCCAGGCCATCCGAGCCCTGGCCCGCACCATGCGCCGCGAGGGCGCCGCGCTGCGCGCCGAGGCCGACACCCTGCTCGGCCGCGCGGAGGCGGTGCCCTGGGAGGGGCTGGCCGCCGAGGCGATGCGGGCCGGGGTGCGGGCCCAGGTCGCCGCACTGCGCCGGAGCGCGACCCTGGCCGACCAGGCCGCCAGCGCCCTCGACGAGCACGCCGACGAGGTCGACCGGCTCAAGGCGCTCATCGCCGCCATCGAGCACAAGGTCCACGCGCTGGTCGCCGCCGCTCGGCACCGGCTCGCCGGACTGGTCGCGAGCGTGCTGCCCGACCCGCTCGACGAGCTCCTCGACCGGTTCGTGCCCCCACCCTCGGGGCACCGCGACTGGCTCCTCGTCGACCTGCCGGGGTTGCGATGAGCTCCGCGTCGCCCGAGATCACCCACGTCACCGGCGGCGCGGGCGGGCTGGCCGCCTCGTACGCCGCCGCCCGTGCTCTGGCGGACACCTTCGACGCGGCAGGCGACCGGCTCCGCGACTGGAGTGCCGTCGGCCTGCGGGTGATGCGCGACCCCGACCTGCTCGAGTCCGGGCTGCTCAGCCCCGGCACCTGCGCGGTCGCCGAGGAGGCCGTGCTCGCCGTCACCGGCGGACCGGAGGGCGTGGTGGCCGCCTCGCTCGCCTGGGAGGTCGACGCCGTGGCGGTCCGAGCCGCGATCGAGGGACTCGAGGTCACCGACGAGGCGGTCCGGCTCGGCGTCCAGGGGCTCGAGCGCGAGCTCCTGCTGCCCGTCCTGCCGTCACTGACCGTCGCGGCCGTCCTCGATCCCGACCTCCTGACCAGTCCCGGACTGGTCGAGCAGGCGACCGGAGCCCTGGGCGGGCCACTGACGGCCGGCGTCCTGAGCCTGCTCTACGGCGGTCCGGGCCGGCCCGTCGTCACGCCGTACGCCGGAGACCTCGGCACCGAGCGACCGACCTCGGTCCGCGGCCTGATCGAGCACCTGCACCAGGTCGCGGGCCTCTCGGGCAGTCCCGACTCGCCGGCCAACGGCACCATCGAGGTGCAGACCATCACCGACCCGGACGGCACGGTGCGGCACGTCGTCTACCTGCCCGGCACGGATGACTTCAACGCGCCGTGGGACCAGGACGACGACGTGCGTGACCTCGAGACCGACCTCGACGCGATGTCGGGACGACCGGACGCCTACCAGCAGGGCATCCTCGACGCGCTGCACCAAGCCGGGGTCGGCAAGGACGAGCCAGTACTCATCGTCGGACACTCCCTGGGCGGCATGGAGGCCGCAGCGACGCTGGCCGGCCACGGCGGCTACCACGTCACCGACGTCGTCACCGCGGGTTCGCCGACCGCCCAGCTCGCGGGGTTCCCGGCGGGCTCACACGTGCTCTCCCTCGAGCAGGAGGGCGACGTCGTCCCCGAGCTCGACGGGGCGCCCAACCCCGACTCGATCGAGCAGACCACGGTGACCTTCGACGCCCATCCGGGCGCCGGCGTCGTGGCCCACCACGCCTACGGCGTCTACGAGCAGGGCGCCGCGCTCGTCGACGGCTCCACCGACCCGTCCATCGTCGACGCGGTGCAGTCGTTGCACGACCACGGCTACCTCGGCTCGGATGGCACCATGAGCAGCCAGGTCTTCCAGATCACCCGGACGCCCTGAGCGGTCCCGGCCCACGCACGTTTCGCGGAGGTCGGTGCGGGTAGGTGGCGGACGGAAGAGAGGCAGGCCCGATGTACGGCGACCCCAGCGTGATGCGCAAGCACACCGGCCGGCTGCGCGAGCAGGGCAGTGAGATCCGAGCCATGGCCGACCACCTCGTCGCCCAGGCCGAGGCGGTGTCCTGGGCGGGGCGAGCCGGTGACGCCATGCGCGACCGGATCCGGGAGCGGGCGGCGCGGCTGCGCGAGGCGGCCGACCGCCACGACGTGGCCGCGCACAGCCTGGAGACCCACACCCAGCTGGTGGAGGAGCTCAAGGACTCGATCGCCGAGACCGAGCGCCGGGCCACCGCGCTGCTCGAGGACGGCGCCCTGCCGCGGTTCGAGCCGCCGGCGCCCGGTCACAAGGACTGGCTGGCCGTCACCCTCCCCGGCATCGAGGACCGCGGCTGATGCCGACCATCGACCTCGGGCCGCCTCGTCCGACCCCTCACGACCTGCTCGACGGGCTGCCCCGGCGGGTGGCCCTGACCCTGCCCGAGCTGCGCTTCGTCGCCGGGCGCGCCAACAACGCGCCGCTCCCGTTCGACCTGCACGAGCCCGCCACCGGCGACCGCAGCCTCGACGACCGACTGGGCGCGAGTCGCAGCGCGGACGATCAGACGGCGTACGCCGCTGCCCTGCGTCGGCTGCCCGACGCGGCAACCTCGCTCGCGCGTCGCGGCCTGCTGGTCGGCGGCCCCGACGGCGTCGTCGACGCGACCCTGCTCGGTGCGCTCGGGCTGCTGGCCACGCCGGCGATCGCCCTCGACCTCGATGTCGCGGCGGGCGCGGTGCAGGTCAAGTCGTGGCACCGGCAGAGCGGCGGGGCGGTCGCGGCTCTCTCGACGCAGGACGGACTGGTCTTCGAGCTGGCCTGGTTCCCGACCTGGGCCTGGGCCTCGGAGCTGGCGCGGGTGGCGGTCGTCCCCGAGGACCTGCCGCTGCACGACTCGGTCGTGCCCGGCCTGTTCGACCTGCCGCACGACCTCGCCGACGCGGCGATCGAGGCGGCCCGCACCCACCGCTCCGACCTGGTCCCCGTCCTCGTGGAGCAGCACCCGGGCCGGGTCACCGACGGCGCCGGCCGCGATCTCGGCAGCGCCGAGGCGGTGACCGTGCTCACCGGGCTCGCCACCGAGGCGCGCGGCCGGCTGCGCGCGCTGGTGGCCGACGTCTCGGGCGAGACGACGTCAACGGTCGGCGTCCTGGCCTGGACGCTGGTGGCCGACGGCTGGCGGGCGCTGCGCACCCGCCGACTCGACGACGGCCTGCGGCTCGAGGTGGCGCGGGTGATCCCCGAGGACCTGGCCGGAGAGCTGGCCCCCGTGCTCGCGGAGCTCGTGCCATGACCACCCCACGAAACTGCTCGGAGGGCGCACTTCGCGCGGTTGGCTCGCACTTCCGCGGGGACCCCGGGAGACGCTCGTGAGCGCCCGGGTCGCCGAACGGTCGGACAAGTACGACCACCTGCTGCAGCTGGCCGACGTCTTCGACCGCTCCGGCGAGGAGCTGCGCGCGATGGCCGGACTGGGCGCCGTGGTGCTGCGCGACGCCGAGGTCGCCGAGTCCGCCGAGCTCTCCCCCGCTTCCCACGCCCGCGCGGAGGAAGACATCCGCGCGGCCACGACGGGCAAGCACGGCCTGCTGTCGCGCTCGATCGAGCTGGACGCCGACGCGCTCGTCGTCCGCGCGACCGTCCTGACCTACCAGTGGATCGACGACCTCCGCGACACGGCCTACGAGACGCTCGGTGCGATCGCCGGCCGAGCCATCGGCTACTTGGCGCCCAACGTCGCGCTGGGCGGTGCGATCGTGACCGCCGGGCTGATCGAGACCGACGCGCTCGACCGCGACGGGGTCGCTGAGTACCTCAGCGAGCTGGCGGCCGCCAACCCCGAGCTGCTCGACCACGTCGTCTCCGGTGGCGGGGGGCTGCTCGACGGCCTCCAGATGCGCTCAGCGCTGACGGCCGGGCTGATGAGGGAAGGCGACGACCGGCAGATCTCCCGCGGCGGGCTGCGCGCGCTCGGGGTCGACCCGATGCGCCAGGACTCCTCCGCGGCCCTGCGCGACGTGGCGGCCGGGCTGCTGGCCGAGCCCGGCGCCACCACCCCGGAGACCGCAGCGGTCAACGCCCCGCCGTCGCCGGGGTCGCTGGCCGACCTGATGACGACCCTGGAGTCGCTCGGCGAGCGGATGCTCGTGCACCGGACCGCCCCGGGCCGCTACGTCGCCTACGTGGGCCGGCCCCCGGCCGACCCGGGCGACGAGGAGGGGCTGCGGTTGGTCTCGGGCGATCTGTCGCCGTACGCCGCCGAAGTGGCACGCACCATCGCCGCGGCGGTCGACCGCGACCTGGGCCCGCACGTCATGGTGGTCGGCGCGGGCGCCGGCGGTGTGGTGGCCGCCGAGCTCGCCGCCCTCGACCGGCCGCTCCCGTTCGTCGTGGACCAGGTCGTCACCGCCGGCGCCCCGGCAGCGCAGGTGCCCCGGCTGCCGCAGGCCACCCGGATGCTCGCCCTCGAGGACCGCGCCGACCCCGTCGCCGTACTCGGCTCGCTGCTCAGCACCGATGACGAGCAGCGCACCACCATCCTCTTCGACGCCGCCGGCTCCTCGGCCGAGAGCGTCTACGTGGCGGGCGCCCGGGCGGCCGACGCCTCGCTCGAGGTGGCGGTCGAGCTCGAGCGGCTGCGCGAGCTGGGCTACCTGACGTCCGACTGACCCCGATTCGTCTGCGCCGCCTCGCCTCGAACAACAGGCCGGACCACAGACGAATCGCGCGGCGGGCGGCGTCAGAGGATGTCGTGGACGAACTCGCCGAGCTGGGTGAGGTTGCGGCACTCGACCATCGGTACGACGTCGCCGTAGCGGCCGGCGACCGAGTCGCCGGTGTCCCAGTGCCGGCGGTGCTCGGGGTTGAGCCACCAGGCGTGGCGGGAGTTGTGCTCCATCTGCTTGAGCTTGTCGAGGGCGAGGTCGGAGTAGTTGGAGCGCGCATCGCCGAGGATCAGCAGCGAGGTCTTCGGGCCGAGCGCGTCGGAGTGCTCTTCGACGAACTTGGTGAACGAGCGCCCGTAGTTGGTCCGGCCCCACAGCGCGGCGTGCGAGGTGCTCGCGGCCAGGTCGGCCATCACGTCGGCGACGTCGGCCCCGGGCTTGAAGTGGTGGGTGACCTCGTGGACGTGGTCGATGAAGGTGAACGCGCGGACCTTCTGGAACTGGTCGCGCAGCGCGAAGACGAGCAGCAGCGTGAACTGCGCGAAGTTGGCCACCGAGCCGCTCACGTCGCAGAGCACGACGAGCTCGTTGCGGTGCGGCCGCTTCGGCCGGTGGTGCGTGGTCAGCGGCACCCCGCCGGTGGAGATCGAGGCCCGGACCGTACGCCGGAAGTCGAGCGGGCCGCGTCGGCGCGCGTGGTGCTCCTGGGTGAGCCTCGTCGCCAGCCGGCGCGCCAGGGGGTAGATCTGCCTGCGCATCTCCTCGAGGTCGGCCTTGCGCGCCGAGGTGAAGTCGAGCCGGTCGATGCTCGGCCGGACGGCCACCTCCGCGACGTGGTCGGGACCCTTCTCCTCGGCGATCCGCCGGCGCGCGTCGTCCTCGACCTGCCGGGTGAACGCCCCGACCCGCCGATCGGCGACCCGGGCCGCCTCCTCCTCGCTGCGGCCCTCGGCGAGCAACGCCTGCACGATCCGCTCGACCAGCTCGCTCGGGGAGACCCGCTGCAGTGCGGTGTAGGCCGACCAGCTCGACAGCCCGGGGCCGCGACCCGGCATCGCGCCGAACCGGCCCACCATCTCGACCGCGAGCCGCGCGAGCGCCTCCTCGTCGCCGTCGGCCAGCGCCTCGGCCAGCCGGTCCCGGAACTGGGCCAGCGCCGGACCGTTGTCGCGGACCGCGCCCTCGGTCTCATCGGGCTCCTCGCGCCGCGCGCCCTCGCCCACCAGCCGCGGGAAGTAGACGTCGAACAGCGCGTCGAAGGTCGGCCGCTGGCTCTGCTTCTTGACCAGCGTGGCGGCGTACGCCGCGTGCACCGTGCCGCGCTGGTCCCAGGGCAGCGCGGACAGCGCGGCCACCGCGTCGAGGTCCTCGGCCAGCGAGACCGACAGGCCGGCCCCGCGCAGCGCCTCCAGGAAGGCGATGTGGCGATCGACCAGGCCGCTGCTCATGCTCAGCTCACTTGCGCAGCCGCAGCTCGCGGATCGCGCGCTCGTGGTCGGAGGCGTGCTTGAGGACGACGCCGAGGGTGTCGTCGACGGCCTTGTCGTCGAGGTCGCCGATCTCGAGCGCGATCAGGGTGCGGGCCCAGTCGACCGACTCGGCGATCGACGGCGGCTTCTTGAGCTCCAGGTCGCGCAGCCGCGCGACGGTGGCGACGAGCTGGCCCGCGACGCGCTCCTCGAGGTCGGGTACCTGCGAGAGCACGATCTCGCGCTCGCGCTGCTCGTCGGGGTAGTCGAGGTGGAGGTAGAGGCAGCGTCGCTTCAGCGCCTCCGACAGCTCCCGGCTGGCGTTGGAGGTCAGGACGACGAACGGGCGGCGTACGGCGTCGACGGTGCCGAGCTCGGGGATGGTCACCTGGAAGTCCGACAGCACCTCGAGCAACAGCCCCTCCACCTCCACGTCGGTCTTGTCGACCTCGTCGATGAGCAGGACCGTCGGCTGCTCACGACGGATCGCGGTCAGCAGGGGTCTGGTCAGCAGGAACTCGTCGGTGAAGATGTCGTCGTGGGTCTCCGACCACGTCTGACCGTCGCCCTGTGAGGCCTGGATGCGGAGCAGCTGCTTCTTGTAGTTCCACTCATAGAGGGCCCGGGCCTCGTCGAGCCCCTCGTAGCACTGCAGCCGGACCAGCTCCGCGCCCGTCGCCCGGGAGACCGCTTTGGCGAGCTCGGTCTTGCCGACACCGGCCGGTCCCTCGACGAGCAGCGGCTTCTCCAGGGCGCCCGCCAGGTAGGCGGTCGTCGCCGTCGCCTGGTCCGCCAGGTAGCCGGTGGCGCCGAGCCGCGCGGTGACCTCGTCGGGCGAGGCGAACCAGGACATGACGACATGATCGCGCACCCGGGCCGCGGACCTTCTCGCGGTGGTACACACCATGCGGAACCTCGCTGACGTCTCCTCGTTGTAGGGCCGTGAGCACCGCCCGCCACCGACGTACGCCGCGACGCCCGCTGCGCGTCGTACTGACGGCCGTCAAAGGTGCCTCGCTCGGTGGGCTGCTGACGCTCGTGGTGGTGGGCGGCCTGCACTCCACCGCTCCGTCCGCGCGACCGGGTGACCCGGCGGACACCGATGCGGCCCAAGGCGTCGTGCAGCGTCAGGTCGCCGACCACCACTGCTCCTACACCGGCTTCGGCAACCGGGCGGTGCCGAGCTCGGCGCTGATCCGCACCCCGCGCGGCCAGATCCGGCAGGTGAGCTTCGACGTCGGCTGGGACGTCTACAACGGCAAGCGGCCCGGCACGCTGATCGCGGTCTGCCTCGACGACCCCGAGCCGGCCCGGCTGGTCGGGCTTGGCTCCTGACCGTCCCGACGCGAGCCGCGCTGGTCGGCGAGCCGACCTGTGTCGGGTCAGGAGCCGTGGCGGCCCTCTCCGGAAGCGAACCGCTGGGCGCCCTCGAGGGCGCCCGACTGCAGGCTGGTGATGCCGTGCCGAAGCTCGTTGGCCATCGCGTCGGCCTCGGTCATCCCCTCCTGCTCGAGCAGCGAGAGCCGGTCCTGGCGCAGGCAGGCCTGCGGCAGCGCCGCGAGCTCGTGGGCGAGCCGCTCGGCCTCCGCGCGTGCCTGGCCGGTCGCCACCACTCGGTCCACCAGGCCCATCCGGTGCGCCTCCTCGGCGTCGACCTCGCGGCCGGTCAGCACGAGGTCCATGGCTCGCCCGGCGCCGACCAGCCTCGGCAGCCGGACCGTCCCGCCGTCGATGAGCGGCACTCCCCAGCGCCGGCAGAACACCCCGAGAGCGGCGTCCGCCGCGGCCACTCGGAGGTCGCACCAGATCGCGAGCTCGAGACCCCCCGCGACGGCGTACCCCTCGATCGCGGCGATCACCGGCTTGCCGAGCCGCATCCGAGTGGGCCCCATGGGGCCGAGGCCGTCCTCGTGGACCTGGTTGCCGCGCTCGGTGCCGATCGCCTTCAGGTCGGCGCCGGCGCAGAAGGTGCCGCCCTCTCCGTAGAGAACCGCGACGCTGGCGCCGTCGTCGGCATCGAAGGCCGCGAACGCGTCGGCGAGCGCCTGTGCCGTCGGGCCGTCGACCGCGTTGCGCGCCTCCGGGCGGTTGAGGACGACCGTGGTGACGGGGCCGTCGTGGTCGACGCGGACTGCCGGGGCCATGGACTGGACGCTATCGGGAGGTGGCGGGCTGTGGCCGGTCCTGGACCAGACCGGCTTCGCGGCGATATCCGAAACGTGATATGCCGCCGGGGGCATCTGGGCACACTGGACGCATGGGTGATCAGTCTCGGGATCTTCGCGACAAGGTGGTGGGCGGCCTGGCCAAGGTCGGCCTCGTCTGGGCGCTCGCCGTGCTCGGGGCGCTCTTCACGTCGATGAGCGCGCTGGCGCAGCAGACCAACGCCGGCTCCGCGCTGTCGGCTCAGGGCATCTCGGCCCAGGCCAGCGCGTTCGGCATCTCCCTCGCCGATGCCCCGGGCACCCTCGGGCTGGCCCTGGTCCTGATGATCCTCGGCGGCGGAGTCGCCGTCCTCGCCGTTGGCGTGTGTCGCGGCGAGCAGGAGACGGATCCCGAGCCCGCCGACTCCGAGCTGGACCCGCGGATGGACCTCTCGCTCGCACTGGGGCTCGGCCTCTTCGCCTGACCCCGATTCGTCTGCGGCCGGTGCGCTTGGACGACCGGTCGCTCCGCAGACGAATCGTGGACCGCTCTTGCTCTCTGCACGGCGAGGACTCAGGTTATGCACAGGGCCTGTATGGGGCAGCGCCCGAGGGAGGAAGTCCGATGTTCAAGAGCACCTCGTCCGGAGCGGCTCTGGCCGTGGCCGTGCTGGCCCTCGTCGTGGCGGTCGGGGGGACCGTCTCGGCCCACCCAGCGCTGGCCGCCCGCGTCCTGACCAAGGCCAAGGTCGCCAAGATCGCCAACAAGCAGGTGACCAAGCGGGCGACAACGCTCACCGTGAACAACGCGAACAAGCTGGCCGGTACGCCGGCCAGCTCCTACGCCCTCGCCTCGGACTTCGCCGCGATGTCGACGTCCTCCTCGAGCTGCGACCCGACCAACTCGACGTTCCTGAACTGCATGTCGCTCCAGGTGAAGCTGGACCGCCCCAGCAAGCTTCTCCTGATCGCCGAGACGCCCTTCGGTGACGACAGCAACGACGGCGCGACGGGGGTCTGCCAGCTCCTGCTCGACGGTGCGGTGCTGCCGGCCACCATCATCCGGGTGGGGATCGGCGGCGTCACCGGGGGCAGCTCCGACGCGGACAACACCGGCATGGGCGTCACCAACGTCACCGCGCCGGCTGCCGCCGGGGTGCACATCGTGACGCTCCAGTGCAACCAGCTCACCCCGGACCTCGACTTCAACGACCTCTCGATGTCGGCGGTTGGCATCCCGGTCTGAGCTGACTGGTCGTCGCGAGAGCGGCGCTGTCCATCCGTCGTTCTGTGCCTCACTCGACCCGCCACGAGTTTCGCCGAACTCCAGACGGCGGAGCGGTTACTCCCGTACGTTGCACATGAGGTGGCAGCCGCGGACGCAGGCCCCAAATCGCCTGGTCACCGGCGGTTGAGCGCCGGATGGTGGGACTGGTCCTGGTCGGCCGTCACCTGACTGGCCGCCCCTCGTCGAGGGTCCTCGGGAGCGCCGCACCCCAGTGGTGGGCAGACCGTGCATGCGGTTCCACCAATCCCTGGGGAGGGACTCCTTGATGCATCACGTGAAGCTGCGCGCGCGTCGTACGGCGCCGCGACTCGTCATCGGGCTGGCCGGCGCGATCGCCGGGCTGCTGCTCACCGCCGTGCCGGCGCAAGCCGTCGGCGGCGACATCTCCAACACCTACCCGGCTGGCGGAGCCCCGGACGGGTACACCAACTCCGGCATCTGCCCGACCGGCGCCGACGCCTGCCTGGACACGATCGTGAACCAGATGCAGACCAACTACAACACCATCGGGTGCAGCCACAACGACGCCTTCGCCGATCTGTACCTGTTCGTCACCAAGAACATGCGCACCGCAGTCCGCGGTGGCCGCTTCACCGACGTCCCCCTGTTCAACCGGCTGACGATGACGTTCGGCACCTACTACCTCGATGCCTACAACAGCTGGAAGGCCAACAACGCCTCCACCAAGGTGCCCGAGGCGTGGCGGATCGCGTTCAACTCCGCCAAGAACAAGCAGACCTCGACTCTGGGTGACATCTACCTGGCGATCAACGCGCACGTGAACCGCGACCTGGCCTACGCCTACTACCAGTCCGGGGTGCCCACCTTCGCCGACCACACGAAGGTCAACGACATCCTGTCCGAGACGCAGATCCCCGGGTTCGCCGACATCACCCTCCACCTCGACAACGCCCTGCCGGCTCAGGTGCTGGCGCAGCCGACGAACGTCGACCTGGACTTCCTTGCCTGGCGTGACCAGGCCTACTCCTTCGCCCAACAGCTGGCCGCTGCCCCGGATCCAGCTGCGCGAGGGGTGATCGCCCAGCAGATCGAGGCCAACGCGAACGCGCACGCCAACGCCATCAAGGCGGCCTTCCCGACGAACTGGGTGGCCAACCTGAACCGCGACGCGTACTGCGCGGTGTGGAAGTAGCCACCTGCTGAACCAGCGGCTGGGCCGCTCGGACGTCGCGGCGGGCCCGGCGTCGGCGGCCCGGCCTCGGCCAGTGCCCGGCTTTCCCACACCGGGATCCTCACGCGGAGCGTGACACGCTGCGGCTGCGGCGTCGCAGAAGTCGACGGGGAGCGCAGGCATGTACGGGTCGGAGGTGGACCGGGTAAGTACGAGGGCGCTCGCGCTGGCGGGCGTTCCGCGCCGACCTCGATGAGGCGCTGGCGCAAGGACGGACCGATGAGGCCCTCATGGCGTTCATGCGGCTAGGTGGCGCGAGTGAGGACGACCTGAGGGCCGCGCGGGCAGCGCCATTCTGGGACGGACTGCTGTCGCTGGCGTCGACACTCGCACACGATGCGGCGGTCCTCGGGGAGGATGGACCGCCCTCGCACCGCTTCGCCACCATCCGTCAACCAACCCGCAGAACCGCGGGCACGCGCGTCCGACTGGCGGCGGCATGGGGAGCCTCTCGGTCGCGCGGTGCGGGGCAGATCCGAGTGCTCGGGGTCGGCCCGACGAAGGCTGGTCACTCGACTCGCGCTTTGGTGTCACCAGGTGGCACCAAAGCGCGAGTGAGCGCCTTCGGGCGTCGTTGCTCCCAGCGACCCGGGCACGTAGTCTCAGTGCCTCTTGTCTTGTTGCGGGGTGGATCTCATGGCTGAGCTGTCCGACCCCGTCGTGTCCCGTCGCAACATCTGCGGCGCAGTCGTGGGAGTGGTCATGATGACCGTTGCCCTGTGCGGCTGCGGAGGTGGGAGCGACTCTGCCTCCCCCGGCGGCGGAGGTGCCTCCGCGGCTGCGTCCACCTCTGCGTCTACCTCCGCGGCTGCGGAACCCTCGGCCTCGACCACCACCCCGACCGCGTCGGCTAGCACGTCGGGCACCGTGGACGCCACATTCGTACGCAAACAGGTGGTGCGTCTGCACGACGTGGCTTACCAGGCAGCCAACGACGAGCGGGCCAAGCAGGACCAGTACTTCGCCACGGACCCCGGCCGGGTGGATGCCCTCCTTGACACCGTAGCGGCGCAGGTGCCCGCGGTCCTGACCCAACACCCCGCTGGCGGATCCGTACACCTCGCCTACCTCGTCGCTGCCTACGACTCCAGTCAACTCACGTGCACACCCAGCGACCACACCCTGGAGGTCCTCCTGGTCGCAGGCAAGGACGGCGTGGCCTTTACGACGATCATCAACACGCATACCGAGAGCAGCTTCCGGATCTTCGACGCGGCGAGGGCCGGCAAGGAGCCCTTCGACAAGGACGGCTTCAACGTCGGCGCGGGCGGGTGCCGCAAGAAGGGGTCGGTAGAGGCGATGGCCAGTCGCGACATCACCCTGCCGTAGTCACGGCAACTGTGGAGGCACCCCTCCGACTTCCGTGCGCCACTGGTCCGGCGAACAACAGTGAGCACACGACGGCGTACCACTCGTGACACGCGGCCAAGGCCGAAATGCCGCAGGCCGGGCGCTCGGGCCCGCATCAATCCAGTGCGCAGCGGGCGTAGGTTCGCCTGCGCCGAAGCATCCCGGATGACGATCCTCACGCGGAGCGTGACCAGTACAGGGATCCTCAACGGGCGTTGCAATGCTCGTCGCCGACGACCTGTGGTCGCTGCCGACGTATCAGGAGCTGCTCTACCCTCTGTGCCGCAACGACCGGAGCCCCAGCGCCTCCAGCGAGCCAGGGACAGGTAGCAGCATCGCCGGCACTGCAGCCCCGCGTTGCGGATCTCTCCCGCCCCTGACCTCGGCATACACGAACCCTGGGCCATGCGCTGGGCGGCGCTCTGTCACTCCGATCTCGCCGGTGAGGCCATTGGTCGCATAGCAAAATGCGTTGGATGCCGCGGCCCACGCGCCCGGCGGGTAGCGTCGACAGTGCTTTCGCCTCTGTGTCCGGGTTCTCCCGGGCAGTGACATTCGGCGAGCGACGGCGAACACAACGCAACGCGAGGTTCGCATGGTCTTCTCCACCGCCTCCGGGGTCACTGGTGCGGTAGCCGTCGTCGAACTTCGCGATCAGCAGCCGCTCAGACTCGATCCAACGGTCACTGGCTGTCCGCTGCCATGACGATCGCCAACGCCAGGGCCCCGACCCGTGAGACGAGTCCTTCAGATCGCGAACCGGGAGTGGTCGCCCCGCGAGGGGCGAGCGGGGCGGCTCTAGGCGCCCATCACGGGATACGACTGCTCCTGCATGTCCAGTCGCTCCTCATGGTTCTCTACTCGGTGCTGTTGCTGGTTCCGCACGTCCCGATGAACGACTCGATCCGAGACGGACTCCTCGGCAACCTGGTCTTCGTCCTGCCAGCCGTGGTGATGCTGGCCCGAGGCTGGTACTTCCCTGACGACCGCGGCTGGTCGTGGTGCCTGGCAGCCGCGGTGGTCAGCTTCCTGGCAGGCAACCTCATCTATGTCTTCTTGGTCGCGCCGCTCGAAGTGGCTCCCTTCCCCTCGTGGGCCGACGCCGGCTTTCTCGGCTCTTGTGACGCTTCCGTGGGTGCCTGAGCGGGTCTAAATGTGAGCACGCCGTTCCCTGTCTAGGTTTCTGAGCTGTTGAGGAACAGGAACCAGTGAGCGGAGAACGGCGTGCAGAACGCCACC